>Ga0172368_10001493_pt1 | contig 31746 bp, 33 predicted proteins | sample Lak11m_FD_114540 | JGI IMG/M metagenome (GOLD analysis project Ga0172368, IMG submission 114540) | Freshwater microbial communities from Kabuno Bay, South-Kivu, Congo - kab_022012_11m | ecosystem: Environmental > Aquatic > Freshwater > Lake | place: Democratic Republic of the Congo: South-Kivu...
CAACGAACCAGAGCTGATCCTGGCCGACGAACTGACTGGCGAATTGGATTCGGCCACTGCCGGGCGTGTCATGGAATTATTGGGCATCCTGAACGCCAGCCACAAATTGACTCTGGTCATCGTTACACACAATAAAAATGTCGCGGCGCGCGCCGGGCGGCAGGTCAGGATTGCGGATGGGCAATTGATCGAAAGCGAGGCCGCTTATGTCTAAGGCTGTTTTGCAAACCATCGGCTTGACGCGCGAGTATCGGGTTGGCCGCGAAACGGTAACCGCTCTCGGCGGAGTCGGAATCGAAATCCAAAAAGGCGAGTTCGTCGCCATCATGGGGCCCAGCGGTTGCGGCAAATCCACGCTGTTGAATCTACTTGGCGGGCTGGACCAGCCCACAAACGGCAAAGTCCTGCTCGATGGTCACGACCTGAGCGAATACAACGAAGAACAGTTGGCGGCCCTGCGCCGCCAGAAGATGGGATTTATTTTTCAACGCCATGATCTGTTCCCCGTGCTGACCGCGCGTGAGAATGTTGAGTTCCCAATGTTGTTGGGCGATGTTCCTCCCGAAGAACGCCGCATTCGATCCGATGATTTGCTCTCAATGGTTGGCCTTCAGGAAAAGGCCGATCATTTGCCGGATGAACTTTCAGGCGGACAGCAACAGCGTGTGGGAATCGCCCGCTCGCTCTCGAATGCCGCCTCCATTTTGCTGGCGGATGAACCGACAGGCAATCTGGATAGCGCCACATCCGCCGATATTATTGACGCCCTGATCGGCCTGACCCGTGTCAAAGGATTGACTTTGGTCATGGTCACGCACGACGAAGAAGTCGCCGCGCACGCCGACCGCATCTTGTATTTGAAAGATGGCCGCCTGATTGATCGAAAAGGAAACCTTCAATGACTCTCACTTATGCCTTGAAGCTTGTCACGCGCAATCCGCGCCGCACCTTTACTTATCTCTTTGGCCTGGCGCTGGCTGTCGGGTTGTTCGCGGGGATTCTCTTTTTCGTGGACGCCACCGCCCGCCAGATGACGGCCACCGCCATCGCGCCTGTCAAGCTCGATATCGTCGCGCACGCCACCAGTCCCGACGTGAACGTGATGAATATGGTGGCGACTCTTTCTCATCAGCCGGGGGTCAACGCCGCAGAAACAGTGGTCGCCGCGGATTTTGCCTCCGCGCAAAAAAACGGCGGTGCGCAAGTTTCTCCCGCAGGACGCATGTTCGCCATCAGTCCATCTTATTTTCAAACCTTCGATGTGCTTCAAATCAGCGAAGGCAGGTTCGATCCGTCTGGCGTGATGGTCAGCGAGGCCATGGCGATTTCTCAGAATATAAAAGTGGGGGACTCGCTTCAATTAACTTTCTCCGGCGTGGCTAAACCGATCATGCTCCCTGTGAGCGGCATCGTCAACATGAACAATGCCGACGCCCTGTTTGCGACCGCAAACGAAGCTGAGAACGCCATCGTCGCAGATGTGGTTTTTGTCGATTCAAATTGGTTCCAGAAAAATTTAAGCGCGCCATTGGCAACCCTTGCCGCCAATCCGCCTGCTTCGCTCGCGCCGGGCGCCATCATCTACGATCCGCAAATTCATATCAAGATGGATCGCTCCCTTCTCCCGTCCGACCCAACCCTGGCCGCATTGCAAGTTGAGTCCATGCGCCGCGGGATCGAACGGCAATTCCCCGGTCAACTCAAAGCCGTGAATAACCTGACTAGCGCGTTCAATACCGCCAAATCGGATGTGCTGGCCGCCAAGATTCTTTTCATCTTTCTCGGCCTGCCGGGTGTGGCGCTGGCCGCCTATCTTGCCAAGTTCGCGGCGGAACTCTTCGCCGAGGCCCAGCGCCGCGAGATCAGTCTGTTGCGCACGCGCGGCGCGACTCCGTTTCAGATTGGGGCGATCATCGCCTTCACTTCGGTCCTGCTCGCCATCGGCGGCTCATTGCTTGGACTTGTGTTTGGCTTGCTGGCCCTGTTGGTCAGCGCTGGCGGACAGGTGGTCAGCGCGCTCAATCCCTTTGCACCGGGTTTCGACTGGGGCCAGTTCGGCAATTCGGCGCTGGTTGCTTTTCTCGCGGGGCTGGCATTAACTTTCTTTGCCGCGTTCGTACCCAGTTTCGGCGCGATGAGACGCGAGATCACTCAGGAACGCCGCGCCGCCCGCAGGGTCGAATCCGCCCCGTTTTGGAAACGCATGTATCTGGATGTGATCCTGTTGGTCGCATCTGTGGTCGTGCTGTTCGTCACCCAACTCAACGGCGGATTCAAACCTTCAGCCAATGAAGCCGCGGCGATACAACTCTCGTTCTATATTTTTCTGGCGCCGTTCTTTGCGTGGGTCGGTATCGTTTTACTGACCCTGCGCCTGGTTGAGACCGGCTTGAGCGTTGCGGCAACGCGTATCGCGGCAACCTTCCGCAACATCTTTGGCGAGATCGGCGAGGTGGCGGGCAAGTCCGTGGCGCGCCGCGCGCCGCGCATCAGCGCCGCGACCGCTGTCATTGCGCTCACACTCTCTTTTGGCGTAAGTCTTGCGCTCTTCCAGCAAACGTATGCCGCCGAAAAACGTCTTGACTCACAATACATCGTCGGCGCAGATGTGCGCTTCACGCCTGCCCTCAATACTCCGCAAACCGCGGACCTGGCGGGTAAACTCAAGATAACCGGCGTGCAAGGCGTGACTGCTGTTGCGCGGGATACGCAGGCCCTGGTCGGCTCGGAAAAGAACACCGTCTATGGCATTGACGTGGCTTCGTTCCGAAAGGTCGCTTACCTGCCGGATAGTTTCTTTGTGGATGGCGCGGCCCAGCAAACGATAACCGCCATGAACAACCGCACGACCAATTATGCTCCGGGTTCCGCCAAACAGGTTTTGGACGCGCTTGCCAACACGCCCAACGGCGTGATCATTTCCGTAGAGCAGGCTGAAAAGTACAACATCTTTGTTGGCGATCCCGTTCTGCTTCGTCTGTATAACCGCGCCACCAAACAATATAGCGATGTCAAAGCGGTGGCGGTCGGGTTGTTCGTTTACTTTCCCACTTCGGCGCAGGATTCGGATTTTATCCTCAACCGCGACTTCATGACCGGGAGTTCGGGCAACGCTTCGATGGATTACTTCCTTTTGAAAACGGACGGTTCCGCCTCGGCCATTCAATCTGTTTCCGCTTCGCTGGCGGCTCAATATAAAAACATCATGCCGGTCCGGATTCAAAGTACCGAGACGGTCGTCAAGACCGAATCAAGTTCGCTGACTTCACTGAATTTGGGCGGGCTTGGCGCGATGGAACGTCTCTACACTTTACTGGTCACATCCATCGGACTTGCGATCTTCCTGCTGGCAATGATCAACGAACGCCAGCGCGAGTTTGGTGCCATGCGCGCACTCGGGGCCAACCTCGGACACCTGCGCCGCTTTCTCTTCACCGAGGCCGCCACTATCGCAGGATTGAGTCTGGTCATCGGCGCGGTGGTCGGCGTGGGGCTGGCTTACATGCTGGTGATGCTGCTGGGCGTCGTTTTCACCATCCCCGCGCATGGACTTTCCTGGCCCGTTCTTGAATTGCTTACCCTGGCCGTGTTGGTGATCCTCGGCATGGTTGTAAGCGCCTTGTTTAGCGCGCGGCGATTGTCAACACTCAAAGTAGTGGATGCGCTGAGAGAACTGTAGATTCAGCTACATTTATGGAAAAGGTCTGCTAGAAAGATGTTTTTCCTGCAGACCTTTTTCGTTTTGTGCTTTTTACTTGGAGTTCGAGGGTTTGAAAGAGTCACGGGCATCGCTCAAAATCTGATTTAGCGATAACCGAATGGAAAGCGAGCCGTGACCACTGAGGTTTTTATCATTCAGTTGTTTATTTATATTGACGATGCGTTATTGTTCTTAATCCACAATAGCGGTACATCTGGCCGCCTACGTTGCCGCCTACGTTCTTTTGCGGAATTTATATCCATAAACGATCAGCCCGCGCTCATCGCCGTCGTTGCGCATTTTGCGCGTCACCATTTCGACCGGCATACCGATCTCCACGGGCTGTTCGCCGAGGTCGGTCAATTGTGCGGTGACCATCGGACCTTCTTCGAGCTTGACGATTGCCACTGTATATGGGGCATTGGCGTCGAAGCCGGTCGGGGCTTCGTAGATTGTAGTGTAAGAATACACCTGGCCTTTACCATTGAATGTGTAGAGTTCTTTTGCTTCATCGCCGCAATTCGGGCAGACATCGCGGGGCGGGAAAATCTTGTAATCACAATGCGGGCAAACTTCGCCCACGAGAGAATATCGTTGTCGTTTCAAGCGCCAGTGTCGAGGAATTTCCATTTTGTAGATCCTTTCTATGGGCCTAATTTTATGCCGCCGGGCTATCAGGAACTATCAAAGTTCTTTTCAGCTCTGAAAGTCTAATTCAGGCGCTGCAGAATATGACTGATGGCAGTGGACGCTGGCCCGCCCAGAGATTGGATCAATCCATATTTGGCGCCCGCGATCTGGTTCGCTTCGGCCTGACCTCGCAACTGGGTCGCCGCTTCAACAGCCTGGTACACGCCGGTTGCGCCGCCGGGAAAGCCGCGTGCCTTGAGTCCGCCAAACGTCGCGGAGGGGATGCGGCCTTTGAGTCCGATCGAACCATCGGCGGCCAGCTTCCAGCCTTGTCCGCGAATCGCAAACCCAACCGATTCCAATTGCAAGGCGGCGTAGATACTGAACGCGTCGTGATATTCGAAGAAGTTGATCTGGTCGAGCGTGATACCAGCCTGTTTGATGGCCTTGCCCGCGGAAAGTTGCGCGGCTTCGAAGTAAAGCATGTCTTTGCGGTCGTGCAATGCGAGCGTATCCGCTGTAGAGGCGGAGCCCGCGATTTTCACCAGCGGATGTGCGAAGTCTTTTGGCAGGAGATCGCGGCGAGTCAAAATGACAGCCGCGGCGCCGTCCGCATTCGGGGCGATATCGAACATGTTGAGCGGGTCGCTAACCATTTCGGCTTTGGCGTAAGCCCCGGCTTTGATGGCTTTGCGGAACATGGCATATTTATTTCCGGCGCCATTGGCGTGAGCGGTTAATGCAAATCCGGCGAAGCCGTCGGCGGGAACTTGATACTCGTGCATGTAGCGTTTCATCAATAGCGCGGCTTGTGCGGTAACCGTTATGCCTTGTACGGCTTCGAAGTCCGAATCGCTGGCGGTGGCTAGAGCCGCGTCGACATCGGGGCCGAGTTTATCGGTGAACTTTTCCACACCGATGACCAGCGCAACATCCACCATGCCGCTGGCGACCGCCAGATAACCCTGACGCAATACCGCGCCGCCCGACGCGCCCGCGGCTTCAACGGTCACGGCTTCGATGCCGACCAGACCCGCGCAGTCTGCGAGCAAAGCGCCGAGATGTGCCTGGTTGGATAGATTCGGCGCGAGCATGTTGCCCGCGAACAACGCCTGCGGACGCAAGCCTCCAGAATCCTGGACTGCTTCTTGTATCGCCGCGAAGGCGAGATCACGCAAGCCAATGTCCCAATGTTCGCCGACTTCAGTTTGTCCAATGCCTGCAATAACTACATCTGTCATTTCGTTTTCCCGTTTCATATGTCATTGCGATGAGCCGCGTCGCTCTGAGCTTGTCGAAGGGCAAGCAGCGACGTGGCAATCTCAAGTGACCAACAAACAAACGATTATGTGAAAACACGAGATTGCCACGCGCCTTCTGCGCTCGCAATGACATTATTGTGAGATTATTTCATCTGCAATTTCCCGCGATAGCGGACGTAGGTGGCGTAATCAATTTCGGTGCGGCGGGCGATGTATTCCTGCGTTTTCACGGCGCGGTCGCGGCGCGCGGACAATTTGTCAGTGACGAGAATGTCAAAGGCGTCGGAACCCGCTCCCGATCCGAATGAGACGACAAGGATTCTGTCGCCAGGCTCGGCAATGTCCAACGTCGCGGTCAGGCCGATCAAGGCCGCGCCCGCGTACGTGTTCCCGATCACAGGCACGAGAAGTCCGGGTTGAATCTGTTCTGGCGAAAATCCGAGTTGCGACGCGACGCGCTGCGGGAACTTCGTATTTGGCTGATGGAAGACCGCCCACTTGTAATCCTTGGCCATCGAACCAACGGATTGCATCAACGTGGTGGCGGCTTCGGTGATGTGTTTGAAGTAGGCGGGTTCGCCCGTGAAGCGCATGCCGTGTTCGGGATATTTGGCTTCGGGGCGACGCCAGAAGTCGGGCGTGTCTGTGACGTAGGAATACGAGGCGTTGATGATGGCCAGCGATTCTTCCGCGGGACCCAGAATGTACGCCGCGCCGCCCGCGCCCGCGGTATATTCGAGCGCGTCGCCGGGCTTGCCTTGCGCGGTGTCCATGCCGATGGCCATGGCGTAATGCGCCATGTTCGAGCCGACAAATCCCATCGCGGCGACGAGTGCTTCGGTGCCGGCTTTGCAGGCGAATTCCCAATCGGCGGCTTGCGTGCTGGGAACAGCGCCGATGGCTTCCGCAACCAGCGTGGACGTGGGCTTGACCGCGTAGGGATGGGATTCTGATCCAACCCACACCGCCCGCAATTCGTGCGGATCGATCTCCGCGCGTTTCATCGCGTTGCGCGCGGCTTCAATGGACATGGTAATGACATCTTCGTCGAGTCCAGGCACGGCTTTCTCTTTGATGGGCAGGCCGCCGCCTTTGCCGCCTGTCCATACGCGCGCGACTTCCTTCGCGGGCAGACGGTAACGTGGCACGTACGCGCCGTAGCCGACAATGCCGACTGGCTTGATGGGTTTGAGGAGGGTGGGGAATGATTGAGATTGAGGAGCTGTCATGTGTTCTCTCTTTAGGTGCGAAATTTATTTAAGGAAATTGTGTTCATTGATAAATGTTACAAGTCAAGTATTAATCCTATAGTTCCCAATAATATTCCCAGAACGATGATTGTACTTTTCATTTTCTTCTTTTCAACGAACATATCTAAGATGCGGTAGGGCAAAAGGAGTAACCAGATACTAATTGAGACAGGAACAACGATAAAATAACGCAAATAATACAAAACGCCACCAACAAATATCCAAACTATCGACAAAGATGCAATAAGGTCAGCTGCGCTCATATTAAAAGAATTACTTCTACTAGTGAAAAATGGTCCGCTCAAATATTTGCTGTAAAAACTAGGATCATTGAGTGCAAAAGGAACAAGAAGCAACATTCCACATCCAAATAACGTTCCAATAATTCCGGGTAGAAATAGAATTATCATTATTATAAGGTTTAGTTTAATGTATTTATTGTCCGTAGTTTTAATTAAGCTTTTCAAATCTTTTCCGCGTACTAAACTTCTCAATTTGTTTTCGATTGAATTTAAATTTTCATCTCCAATTACGCCAGCGCTTGTAAACCACAAGCCTATGATGGAAAAGAAGATTCCTAATTTATGCATAAAACCTCACCTAGTAAACAGTTTATCAAATACAGGTTGGGCAAGTAAAATCCATGAAATCTATTTTTCAATGAATCGGCGCTTCCCAAATTCTCTATTTATGCTTGATCGTTTTATGTATACCAAAACTTTGATGTCAATCCTGCCTGTTTGAAAATCTCTGCAACGGACCTCAGCCCAACCCATCTCCCGCGGGGAGAGGGAAAGGCGCGGGTTATTTCTTCGTTTTCTTGCTCGCATTCATTATCGTCATGCCGACAACTTCATCGCCTTCGTAGCGGACAATCACATCATTATCCAGCAATTCAGAATCGTCTGCGCGACTGGGCTTTTTGAAATTTAAATACAGCACATCAGCCTCTTCGTCATAGGAAAGCCAGATGTTTTTCTGGTGTAGTTGTAATGCCTGCGGAACAAAAGCCGTTACGTTATCAATATTTACCATGTTTAACTTTCTGGCCGATTGATTCGAATAACTTTCTTGGTGAAGTCCTTTTCGTCTTGGAGTGCTTTATCAATGCGCGCCGCGAGCGCCGAGAAATCGGGGTCAAAGGTGCAAGCAACTATTCCCACATGGGGTTTCTTTTGCTGATGCAATCGAATGAAGTGGCGGCGATTCAGTATAAGCAAAATCCTCTGTTCTTTGTTGGCAAATGCCAGTACATCCTCATCAGTCATGGCTTGACCTGCTTTGCCAGTTTCTTGAACGGTCAGCACGTCATACCCGCGTTTGCGGAGTTCTTCCACCGCTGGCAGAGGGAAATTTTCATTGGAATAGAGCCGCGCCATCAGGCTTCCTCGTTGGCTTTGATCTGCGCGTCCATTTCCTTGCGATGACTGCGTTCATATGCCCACGCGTTGGCAAGGTCTTCTGCACGCAAAGTGGGGTAAGAGTGCAATAAATCTGCTTCACTTGTCCCCAATCTTCGCGCTTGAGCCAACACCCACACAGGTATCCGCGTGCGTACAATGCACGGCTCTCCGCCGCTTATTTGTGGATTGCTCTCAATGCCTGGGAACGCGTCACCCAAATCACGCGCCGCCCATTGAAGCAGTTGGGCTTTTTCAGAGCGGGAAAGACCTTTATAGATTTTTTCAAGGTTTCGTATGTGTTGCATATGATTCACCTGATGTCATTATACATCTTGGGATGTTAAGGCAAAGATTTCAAAATCTCTTCCGCTCGATCAATTCTCACAACTTTCTCCGCCACCATCTGCGCGGCGACCTTTTCAATCATATCACCCGATGCGCCGGCGGCGATGGCAACCTGCCGCGCGTGCAGGGACATGTGTCCGCGCTGGATGCCTTCGGTGGCGAGGGCGCGTAAGGCGGCCATGTTTTGAGCGAGTCCGACCGAGACGATAATTTCGGCCAGTTCACTGGCGGTTTTTATGCCCATCAATTTGATCGCGGCCTGCGCGGCGGGATGGACTTTGGTCGCGCCGCCGATGATTCCAACCGCCATCGGCATTTCGAGCGTGCCGACCAGATTTCCGTCAGCGTCTTTATTCCATGTTGATAAAGAAGTGTATTTGCCTGAACGCGCCGCGTAAGCGTGTGCGCCGGCTTCGATGGCGCGCCAGTCGTTGCCTGTGGCAATGACCACCGCGTCCACGCCATTCATGATTCCTTTGTTGTGTGTTGCCGCGCGGTATGGATCAACGGCCGCAAAGGCATACGCAGCGATGATTCCATCACGGACAGTTTCGCCGGAGAAATTATCAAAAGCAAGTTCTTTTACGGGAATTGTGCAACGCGCGCGGGCGATTCTTCTGTCTGCTAGATTCGACAAAATTCGCAAATGGACTTTTCCGCCAGTGATGGCTTCAACTCTCGGCGCAAGTTTTTCGCAAGCCGTGTTGACAGCGTTGGCGCCCATTGCGTCACGCACATCATAAATGAGATGAACGACAAGGAAGGGACCGATATTCGAATCTTCGAATATTCGAACTTCGAGATCGCGCGCGCCGCCGCCGAATTTTTTCAACAGCGGGTCAATCGAATCTGCTTCGGATAAAAGTTCCGCTTTGTGTTCGTAGATTTTCAGCTTGGCTTCGTGCAAATTCACCACGTTGATGACCTGCATCTGTCCGATCATGAGCGGGTCGGTGGTGGTGGCTGTGAATCCGCCGCCGGCGCGGGCCAGCTTTGCCATAAATGAAGCGCCTGCCACAACCGACGGTTCTTCGATGGCCATGGGGACTAAAACATCTTTGCCGTTGATTTGAAAATTCAGTCCGATTCCGAGCGGAAGCGCATGCGTGCCGATGACGTTCTCGATCATGTGGTCGGCAGCCTCAGCGGAGAGTCCGCCGTTCGTGGCGTAGACCGCTAAAACGTCCGGAGAGAGCGAAGCAGATTCAGCCAGTTTTGCGCGGCGTTCTTCCAAGGTCAGGTTGTAAAATCCAGAAATTCGGGAGGTTGTCATGCAGTCACCTTTGCAGGCTACATTGTATGGGCATCTTCTGCCAAAATCTATCAATTTTCATGAAACTGTTATAATCACAGCGAGGTGTCTTTATTATGCTCCTGACGCGTGAACAGTTACAGGAACGTCTTATTACATTGCATCGTGCCAGCCTCGAATTGGTAAAGGATGTTTCTCTCGATCATCTTTTGGAACGGATTGCAATGTTAGCATGTGAACAGGCCGAAGCGCGTTATGCGGCTTTGGGCGTGCTCGATGATACGGGGAAACTTATAAACTTTATCTCGGTCGGCATGACGGAAGATCAAATTAAACGAATCGCCCATCCTCCCACGGGACGCGGCTTGATCGGCGAATTGATGGACGCAGAAGGGCCTCTGCGTGTGCCTGTCATTCAGGACCATCCGCGTTCGGTAGGCTTCCCGCCGCATCACCCTGACATGACTTCGTTTCTGGGCGTGCCCATTCGGGCTGGAGATTTGCAATTGGGGCAAATTTACCTGACCGAAAAGCTGGATGCGCCCGAATTCACTGCCGACGATGAGATGATCATCCAAATGTTGGCGGCGTATGCGGCGGCGGCCATTCAAAATGCCCGGCTTCTTGAACAAATGCGCGAGCGCGACGCTGTTCTGACGCGTCGGAGCGAAGATTTGGTCATGTTGAACGATATTGCCTCGGCTTTGACCTCTTCTCTTGAATTGGACGAGATCTTAAACAAGACCCTGGCCGTGGTCATGAATTATATGAAGGTCGAGGCAGGTGAGATATTCCTGCTTGAAGACGATAAAGAGACACTTCGCATGGTTCTGCATCGTGGAGAGGCCGCCGAAGCTTTCTGGAATCGCAACCGTTTTAAAATGGGTGAGGGAATCATCGGAATCGTAGCCCAAAAAGTCGAATCGTTTCTTTGCTCGGACCTGAAAGCGGACGACCGTTTCGCACGTGAGGCCGTTGTCCGGGCTGGATTCCGTCAAATGGCCTTCCTACCGTTACGTTCCATTGACAATGTTATGGGCGTGATGACGGTAGCAACTCGTTCCACACAACCACTCGAACAACGAAGTATTCAAATGCTCGACGCGGTAGCCAATTGGGCTGGACTTGCGATCGAAAATGCCCGCCTTCATCAAAATGCGCGGCGCCTGGCAGTTCTCGAAGAACGAGATCGTATCGGCATGGATTTGCACGACGGCATCATCCAGTCCATTTATGGGGTGGGGCTTTCACTTGAGAACGCTTTGCACACAGTAGATGAAGATGCAGACCTTGCAAAGGCCCGTATCAGGCAATCCATCGAAGGTCTGAACCAGTCGATACGTGATATTCGCACTTATATTCTTGACCTGAGGCCTCGTCAACTTGGCAATGATGGCTTGATGAATGCTTTGAAGCGTCTCACTACTGAATATCGCGCCAATACTTTTGCTGAAGTCTCGTTGAAAGGGCCGCAAAAAGACCTGGAAGACCTGCTGCAGGCGCGTTCGTTGGCGCTTTTCCATATTTGCCAGGAGTCTTTGGCGAACGCGGCTAAACATGCAGGCGCAAAACGCGTGGATATCAACGTGTGGACTACCGTTGATCGTGTCATTATGGAAATCCATGATAACGGTAAGGGCTTTGACATAGATAAAATGAGTATGACCATTGGTCATGGACTGTCCAATGTTCAGACTCGCGCGCGTTCAGTGGGCGGAGAAGTGGATATTACATCGATGATTGGTGAGGGAACGACCATTCTTGCATGGGTTCCGCGTGGCGTTTAGTAATAACAGATGATTCGCGGGATTCATTAACATTTGAATCACTGGAACTCGTCCTTCACTCATCACGAATCAAAAGTAATTCACGGTGCGATTTTTTAACATACATTTACATGGATGGCGCTGAAACAGTGATTAACACCCATATGTGGGGGTGTGAGGCTTTTCAAGTGTGTGCTTGGCTGAAACAGGTGTTCTGGGAAAACTCTTTATTCATGTTATTTGCATCTTGATTCTTTAACGTTGATCAACCTTAAAAAAACAGATGTTTTTAAGTTAACGTAGGCAAAAAGTGTTGTTATCTATGAGGGTTATCTGCTAGAATGAATGCACGCTGAGAGATGGATGTGAAGTCTGGTCACATCTGAAATCCCGAAAGTAAAAGGTTATAACTAAATACTTGTCTCCTCACTAAGCCGCGGATCACTGGCGGGTTAGTTTCACTCACCCTTTTCATCTCATTCGAGGAAGCAAATTATGAACGCAGAACAAGCGTGGCACTCGGTACTCGGACAACTTCAGATGGAAATGCCTAAGGCATCTTTTGATACCTGGGTACGCGATACGCGCCCCTTATCTTACGAAAACAGTACGCTGACAGTGGCTGTGCGGAACGCTTACGCGCGTGATTGGCTTGAAAGCCGACTGGCGAGTACCGTCAGCCGCCTGCTGGTTGGCATCCTCAACTCGAATGTCGCGGTCGATTTTGTAGTCTCGCAGGCAGACGAGGCGCCATCCGCAGAAACGGAAGTCGCCGCGCCTGTCCAAAGTGAGGCGTATGAACCGCGTCCGCGCAGTGTTTCGCTGAATCCACGCTATACGTTCGAAACTTATGTGGTTGGGTCGGGCAATCGTCTGGCGCATGCCGCCTGTCAGGCCGTCGCCGAAAAACCGGCGCGTGCCTACAATCCGCTTTTTCTGTATGGGGGAGTCGGGCTTGGTAAGACCCATTTACTGCATGCCATCGGCAACGCTTGTTATGGGCGCGGCCTGAATGTCCTTTATGTATCTTCCGAAGAGTTCACGAACGATCTGATCAATGCCATCCGTACGCACACCACGCAGGCTTTCCGTGAGAAATATCGTTCGGCGGATGTCCTGTTGATTGATGATATTCAGTTCATCGCCGGTAAGGAAAGCACGCAGGAAGAATTTTTCCACACCTTCAACACTTTGCACGGACAGGATAAACAGATCATCGTTTCATCGGACCGTCCGCCCAAGGCGCTTTCAACGTTGGAAGAACGCTTACGTTCCCGCTTCGAATGGGGATTGGCGGCGGATATCCAGCCGCCTGACCTTGAGACTCGTCTGGCAATTCTGCGTGCCAAAGCCGAACGGACAGGCCGTTTCATTTCAGATGAAATTCTGAACACCATTGCCCAGCGCGTGCAATCCAATATCCGTGAACTGGAGGGCGCGTTGAACCGCATCATTGCCTTTGCTGATTTAAGCGGTTCGTCATTGACGCCCAGCCTGGTGGATATGGCTTTGGCTGATTTACTGCCTCAAAAGCGAAATATTTCTCCGGAGAAAATTGTGGAGATCGTTGCGGCTGAAGGAGAAATTAGCGTGGACGCTCTGCTTGGGCCAAATCGGTCGCAGAAAAATGCGGAACCTCGTCAGGTGGCTATGTATCTTTTGCGCCGACTTACAAATGCATCTTTTCCCCAAATTGGTGAAACGCTTGGCGGTCGTGACCATTCGACAGTGATGTATGCTATTGATAAGATCGAGAAGAAGCTGCAGACCGATAATAAGTTGAGAAGTCGCGTAAATAAAATGGAAGAAATGTTATTGAATCAGGCGGTCACATTCTGATCGAACCACCAGATTGCCAAATCCCATCGGGCAATGGCCCGGCGGGATTTTTTGTTCTCGTGGATGGGATGCTTGGGGTTTTGCAAGCAGGATGAGGGTCAAAAGTGAAGTGGTTCTTCGGCGGAGTCCTATGGTACAATCCCGTCGCTTCGTAACAGAAGCACATCTTGCCTGGGACGGGCATAAAGCGTCCCTGAGCGGGTTATCATCCCCGCTAAACTCACTCCGTTCGACGCCAGCAATCATGACTGCGCGTTGGCAAACGGAATTCTAAGGAGAAATAATGGCCGTCATTTCTATGAAGGCCCTGCTTGAGAGCGGCGTCCACTTTGGACATCGCACCAACAAGTGGGATCCCCGTATGAAGCCGTACATCTTCACCGAGCGTAACGGTATTCATATTATTGATCTTCAACAAACTGTGAAGTTGTTGAATCAGGCGTATAACCTCGTGCGCGATAAAGTTTCTAATGGCGGAACTGTGATGTTTGTCGGCACAAAACGCCAGGCGCAGGAAACAGTGAAGGAAGAGGCGGAACGCTGCGGTATGCCGTACGTCACCGAGCGCTGGCTGGGCGGCATGTTGACCAACTGGTCCACCATGTATGCTCGTATTCAGGAACTAAACCGCCTCGAAGGGCTGCGCGACAGCGGTGAGATTAACCGTCTCACCAAAAAGGAAGGCCTGTTGATCCAGCGCGAGATTGAACGCTTGCTGATACGCCTGTCCGGCGTCCGCGCGATGAAGCGTGTTCCTGAGCTTGTTTTTATTGTGGATGTAGCACGTGAAGATGCGGCCGTCCACGAAGCCAATGTGTTGAACATCCCTGTGCTGGCGATGGTGGACACGAACTGCAATCCGCACGGTATTGATTATGTTATTCCCTCCAACGATGATGCCATCCGCGCCATCAAATTGTTAGTGGCTAAGATCGCGGATGCTGTACTTGAGGGTAAGGCCATGCGCAAAGACGAAGAACCTGCTGAATCCGCGCCTGTGGTGCCAGATGCCAAAGTAGAGAAGCCGCGCACTCGCAAAGGTCCGAAGGTTGTGGATGCCGACGAGGAGACCGATGAAGGCGCTTTGTTGGGTGAGTCCACACTGGCCAAGTTGAGCGCGACCCGCGCCCCAGAACCGGTCAAACCTGAAGAAGCTAAGCCTGATGATGTCAAGCCTAATGATGCCAAGCCGACTGAGGTTGCTGAGTAACCGGTTTGATTGAACGAGGAAAGTACATATGGAAATTACCACTGAGATGATCAAGGAATTGCGCGGTGCAACTGGCGCCGGCATGTTGGATTGCCGCAAGGCGCTCCAGGAAGCGAACGGCGACTTTCAGAAGGCTGTCGATTATCTGCGCGAAAAAGGTATGGCCACAGCCGCCAAGCGCGCCGATCGTGATGCTTCTAATGGTACCTTAGAGTTATATTCGCATGGTGGCGGACGCGTGGGCGTCATCGTTGAAGTCAATTGTGAGACAGATTTCGTTGCCCGTTCCGAACAGTTCCGCAATCTGGCGCATGAGATTGCATTGCAGATCGCGGCCAGTGCACCGAAATATGTAAAGGCCGCAGATATCCCATCTTCTGAACTGGAACACGAGTCCGAGATTGCGCGTGCGCGTGCCAAAGAGGAAGGCAAGCCAGAGAAAATGATGGACAAAATTGTCGAAGGCCGCCTTGAGAAATTCAAGGATGAAGTTTGCCTGTTCCGCCAGGCCTACATCCGCGATGAAAACTTGACCATTGAAAAGCTGGTTATGCAGAATATTGCCGCTATTGGTGAGAATGTCGTTGTGCGCCGTTTCCAGCGCTGGGAATTGGGCGAAAGCACGAGCCAGGCTTAATTGACAAAAGGCCAACCTGTAATGGTTGGCCTTTTTCTTAAGCAGGACTAATTTAGGATGTTCTTTTATAATAAAGGAGAGGCGTGATATGTCTACACTTAAATATAAACGTGTTTTGCTTAAGCTCGGCGGCGAGGCAATCAGCGGTCAATCAGGATCTGGTATTGATGTGGATGAAGCCGAGGCAATTGCCAGCCGAATCAAGCAAGTGTTCGACATGGGTGTGCAGGTGGCTGTGGTCATCGGCGCGGGAAACCTGTGGCGCGGCAAGCAGGGATTGGAACATGGCATGGATCGTTCGACCGCGGATTACATGGGCATGCTTGCCACGATGATGAATTCCATGGTTTTGATGGACGCGCTGGAGCACATTGGTGTGCTGACGCGCGTCATGTCCGCGATTGATATGCGCGCCATTGCCGAGCCTTATATCCGCCGCCGCGCCATCCGTCATTTGGAAAAAGGCCGAGTCGTCATCTTCGGCGCTGGGACAGGCAACCCGTTCTTCTCAACCGATACCGCCGCGGCTCTGCGTGCGTCCGAAATTGATGCGGATGTCGTCATCAAAGCCACCAAAGTGGACGGCGTCTATGATGCCGATCCCAAGAAAGAACCAAATGCGAAGAAGTTCGATCAACTGAGTTATATCGAAGTGCTTAATCGTCGCCTCGAAGTGATGGACGGCACCGCTATTACACTTTGTATGGAAAACAACCTGCCCATTCTGATCCTCAATCTGTGGGATAACCATGCGCTGATGGCTGCACTCAAAGGCGAAAAGGTTGGGACTTTGGTAAGTTCTTAATTCCTTGTTCTGTCAAACGCCGATGAATGCAAATAGTCATTTGCATTCATCGGCGTTTTTTGACGGCTCTCAATTATCTTCAAAGTCTCTCTGCTTTTGCTTCTCCCATAGCACAAATCGAACTTTTAGTGTATCCTTAAAGAGAAAAATCCCACTGGAGGCCGACATGATTAAAGACCTTCTGAAAGACGCCGAAACCCGAATGTCGGGGGCGATTAAATCCCTGGCTGATGATTTGGCCGCTATTCGCACTGGACGCGCCAATCCATCGCTCGTTGAACGATTGATGATCAACTATTATGACGCCCCGACTCCGCTGATGCAGTTGGCCTCGATCAGCGTGCCGGAGCCGCGTTCATTGATGATCAAACCTTTTGATGCGACCACGCTGAAGGAAATTGAAAAATCGATTCAGGCCTCGGACCTTGGGCTGAATCCAAATACTGATGGCAAAGTCATCCACCTGAATCTACCGCCGCTTACTGAGGACCGCCGCCGCGACCTTGTCAAACAAGTGCATGCCCGGCTGGAAGAAGCGCGCATTGCCATCCGTAACATCCGCCGCGATTCGCATAACGACATGCGTGATTTCGAGAAAGAAAAGTTGATTTCTGAGGATGACCTGGCAGGCGGCGAAGAAGACCTGCAGAAGTTGACCGATAAATTTGTGGAAGAAGTCAACGAGCATGGCAAGAAAAAAGAAATCGAGATCATGGAAGTCTGATTTGCACAGTAGGTCTCACAAGTCTTACCCATCAGACTTGTTCTCCAATAAGACTTGTTAGACTCATTTGACAAAGTATGTCCAACCAACCGCTCGACCTGCCTCTCGATAAAATCCCCCGCCACGTTGCTATGATCATGGATGGCAATGGGCGTTGGGCGCTTTCACGCGGCTTGCCGCGCATTGCCGGTCACAAGGCCGGCACAGAGAACTTGCGCCGCGTCATCCGCTCGACGGTTGAGTTCGGAATTAAATATCTCACCATCTATGCCTTCTCCACCGAAAATTGGGGGCGTCCTCCCGAAGAAGTGCGCGGGTTGATGAACATTCTCGAAGATATGATCGACCGCGAATTAAACGAACTCAACAAAGAGGGCGTGCAGTTGCGTCATATCGGGCGGCTGGAACGTTTGGCGCCAACGCTCCAGGAAAAAGTCCTGGACGCTGTAGATATGACTAAGAACAATGATCGCCTGATTCTGAATATCGCCTTTAATTATGGCGGACGCGATGAGATTGTCCAAGCCATCCAGAAGATGATGAAAGACGGCGTGAAGCCTGAAGCCGTAAGCGATGAGTTGGTCAGCCAATATCTTTATACAGCGGGCGTGCCTGACCCTGACTTGATCATCCGTACCTCGGGCGAACTGCGTGTCAGCAACTTTTTGATCTGGCAGGCCGCTTATTCAGAGTGGTATATCACCCCAACCTATTGGCCCGATTTCGATAAGGAGGAATACCGCCGCGCTATTGAGACCTTTGCCCAGCGCGACCGTCGTTACGGCGGTGTCTCTGAAGCGGTGGCAAACAAGATCAATGGGTAGGCGAACCGTCACTGCTCTGCTCCTGCTTGCGCTTGCCGTACCTGCCATCATTTTTGGGGGCGTTTTATATTTTCTCTTGATCAGTTTCTTTGTTGTGGCCGCATCTTGGGAATATGTTCAGATGTTTCGCGCGGTCAAGTTCGAACCGTCCACTTACATTACCGTGGGAGGGACGTTTGTCATTCTGGGGATGCGCGCATTCCTGCCGCATTATGCTGACATTGCCTTTACGGTTTTGCTCTTGCTTGCGATGACATATCACCTCTTTGCTTATGAGCGCGGCCGGGACCAGGCCGCGCTTGATTTAATCATTACGATGGGCGGACTGGCCTATCTGGGCTGGGTCGGCGCATATATGGTCGACTTGCGTTCACTGCCCAATGGCGGCTGGTGGGTCATGTTCATTTTGCCTGTCGTCTGGCTGGCGGATTCAGGTGCTTATAGCATCGGAGCACGATATGGCAAGCATAAAATGTTCCCGCGCCTCAGCCCCAAAAAGTCCTGGGAAGGGTATTGGGCCGGTGTCGTTATGGGTACGTTGTATGGTGGCTTCTTCGCATTCGTTTACACTAAATTCGGTCCATTGCACGTCAACATTTGGCAGGGCGTTTCGATTGGTTTTGTGCTTAGCACGATCACCACGCTGGGTGATCTCGGCGAAAGCCTGTTCAAGCGCGAAGCCGTGATAAAAGATTCAGGCAATCTATTCCCCGGTCATGGTGGGGCGTTCGATCGCATCGACTCGCTCATCTGGGCCGCTGTCATTGGCGTATACATCGTTCGTTTTTTCTTCCTATAAGCCTGGAGGACTCATGGATCCTAATCATAATAGTGAACCTACTCGCAACCTTGCGCTTGAACTGGCGCGTGTCACCGAGGCCGCCGCTCTTTCTGCCGGACGTTTCATGGGGCGCGGCGACAAAGAAGCCGCAGACGCCGCGGCGGTCAATGCCATGCGCCTCGTCATGCAGTCCGTGGATATGAACGGCATCATCGTCATCGGCGAGGGCGAGAAGGATAAAGCCCCGATGTTGTACAATGGCGAGATTGTGGGCAACGGCTCCTCACCCGACGTGGATGTGGCGGTGGACCCAATTGACGGGACTCGCCCTTTAGCCTTTGGTCGCACTAACTCGCTCTCGACGGTTGCCATTGCCCCGCGCGGGACGATGTTCAACCCCGGCCCGTTCGTCTACATGAATAAAATTGCAGTAGGGCCGGAAGCTAAAGGCAAAATTAACATCGAAAAATCCATTACTGAAAATCTCAAGGCGATTGCGAAGGCCAAAGGCAAGGAAGTCGAAGACCTAACCACCATCATCCTTGATCGCCCACGTCACGATGCGATGATCGCCGAAATCCGCAAGGCAGGTGCGCGCATCCGCATCATCCCCGATGGGGATGTGGCCGCGGCGCTGATGACCTCCATGCCCGATACTGGTGTGGATGTGTTGATTGGCATTGGCGGCACGCCTGAAGGTGTGTTGGTGGCCTGTGCCTTGCGTGCCATGGGCGGCGAAATTCAAGGCAAGCTCTATGCGCGTGATGAAGACGAATTACGGCGTGGACGCGAAGCCGGATACGATTTTGAGAAAGTCCTGACGATGGACGATCTTGTCTCGTCGGAAGATGTATTCTTCTCAGCTACCGGCATTACAGATGGCGAATTGCTCAAAGGTGTGCGTTACTTTGGCGATGGAGCCAAGACAGATTCGCTTGTCGTGCGCGGCTTGACCGGCACCGTCCGTCAGATCACCGCTACACATCGCATTGACAAACTGCACCACCTCGGCTCGATCCATTATTAAGTTCCATATATCAATGCGGGGGCATTCTTCCAAACATCGTATTCGTTGAGTGTGCAAAGCCGACAATGTCTCAATCGTTGTATACCAGGTCAAGCAATCTTGGTTTGTGAAACTGATGTTTGGACTTTGCAACGCAACCGCGAACACGCTACAGTGAACTGGCAGTTTGCCACTGTGGATGCTCGCTTCCAACTCAAACGGCTCTACCCATCAATCGATGATTGACAGAGTACTAGCCAAACGCCTTGACACAGAACAATTGTTCATGTTATCATGTTAGCACAAATGAGCGGTTTATGGCTCAGGAGGCTTAAATGATGATGGTTCGAAAAAGCAAAGGTCTGGGCGAGCGCCACCAGAAAATCCTGGATTTTATCCAAGACTATCAGCGTAAGCACAAACATCCCCCGTCCATTCGCGAAATTGGCGAAAGTTGTGGCATCTCGTCCACTTCGGTCGTGAATTATTATCTCGATCAACTAGAAAAATCCGGTCACATCGAGCGCGACCGAAAGATATCACGCGGCTTGCGCGTGACAGGCCAATCCCCCATCGGCGAAATGTTCCGCGTCCCTGTTCTTGGGCGCATTCAAGCTGGTGAACCCATGCCGGTCCCGGCTTCTGACTTCAATTATTTCGATGCGGAAGAGTCGGTTGAGATTGCATCCTCTCTTATGCCTGCCCGCGAAAAAGGCAAGAATTTTTTTGCGCTTGAAGTGCAGGGAAATTCAATGATTGATGCCATGGTCAATGATGGTGACATCGTCGTCATGAAACCTGCACAGGACGCAAAAAATGGCGATATGGTCGCAGTTTGGTTATCAGACCGAAACGAAACCACTCTGAAATATTTCTACAAAGAGAAAGACGGGTTCCGCCTCCAGCCCGCCAATCCAACCATGAAGCCCATCATGATCAAAAAAGATGAGCAGTTGGAGATCAAAGGCAAAGTAGTGATGGTCATCCGCAAACTCGAAATGGTATCCTAATAATTAACAACCCCATTAAATAGCCAGATCTCAATTTGAGATCTGGCTATTTAATCATTTCATCTTGACGCGTCCTCTTGGCGATGTGGAAACAGATTGACCGCCAAGTTTTATACGCCCGGTTTTGCGCTTACCGCCAATGGATTGCATTCCAAATCTTAAGAGTGTGGGTATGGCCAGCAAAACCAGCAGGCCAAGCAGAATTCCGCCAAATAGCGGCCATGATTGGCTTGCGACTTCCGGCAACACACCACCCGGATTATATTGTGACGCGGCAGTAACGGAGCTACCGTTAAGCGAAACCGTCAGACCACGATTGACACCATCACGCAAGGTGGAAGGCGAAGTATAAGTTAAAGCATATTCACTTTGTAATGCACTTCCATATTGTTGATAAATGGATGCCAGTTGAGATGGGTCAGGTGCAAAGCTGTAGATGCCACCCGCCCCTTGAGCCAGAGATTTCAAGGCAGTCTCATCAATGCCTCTGAGGTTCCCAACATCTTGAGGATTGCCAAGGCCAATCGTAGAAATGGTCAACCCGCTGGGGCCGATAGTCTGGATGACCGCATCTTCATTATTTTTGCTTCGATTATCCATACCATCGGTCAGGGCAACAATAGCTTTTCGACCGCTTACATTGGCCAGCAACTTTTCTGCATTGATCAACGCATCGAACAGTGCGGTATCGCTGCCTGGCTGAAGGGAGTCAATTGCTTTTGTTAATGCCTGATGATCGGATGTAATTGCCTGCGCGACATTCACCTTGGTATCGAAAGCTACTACTCCAGCCTGGTCGCCGGCTCGCATCTGATCCACATAAGCCTTGGCCGCTGTTTTAGCTGCAGTTAATTTGTTAGCAGTCGCCATACTTCCGGATACATCGATCACAAGCAGCGTCGTCAATTGGCCCGGCCCCTTTGCCTGCCCAGTGCCGTTGGCGCTGATGGTCTTCATGGCTTGACCATTCTCAGAGATCTGAATGGTGCTCGGATCAACTCTAACAGGTGCGCCAGAGGCATCCGTTACCGAGACGTAAACAGTTACCTGCGGGAACTTGGAATTATCAACCTGCGTAATACGTATCTGAGGAGTGGCAGGAACCGGGGTTTGGGCAAACGCTTCCCGGGTGGACAAACTCGTCAGCAAGAACAGCAGGCTAAGGGTCAGGATGATGCGAGTGATTTTATGCATGGTTACCTCTTTTCGTGATAAACCATCTCGGTGTTGCCCATCCGGATTTTTTGTCCGTTGGCAAGTTGGACTCGCTCAATTTTCTTGTTATTAATAAATGTTCCCGAGAGGCTCATATCTTTGACACTAAACTGTTTCCCATCTCCGGTCAACATGGCGTGTTGAGGAGCGATATCTGGATCAGGCAAGACAATCTCTGACTTCAATGGTGAACTGCCAATGGCAATTGCCGGCCCACCCGCGCGCATAAACTTATCGAGAATAAACTCAGTGCCTTTGAGTTTTCCCGAAGTGACTTCCAACCACGCACGTGAAAGCAATACAACGATCAACGAGATGAACGCGCCAACGGAGGCACCCAGCAGGACAAGACCAGCGGCTTTTCCCGTGAGAGGATCTTTGAGCCAGTTGTGAGCAGCCTCAAGCAATATACTGCCGAGAGCGCCGCCGATCAATCCGCCAAGCATGCCCTTCCAAATCTGACTCTTGCCAACCACGCCTTCTGCCAGGCCAATTAGCAAACCGAACACGCCCCAGCCAAGGGCGCGTCCCAAAACGCCTGCACCGACGGATTGAAATAAAAATTCGCTCAAGGGCAGGCCAATGGCGCCTGCGACCAGTCCGAGCAAGCCGCTGAACGAACCGGACTTCAAGGCCTGAACAATGTTGCGGGTCATAACACCTTCCGTGGCCCCGATAAACAAGCCAATACACAGACCCACCAACGCGCCGACTACAGCCTCGCTAAAATACAGATTGGAGGCAAACGACAATCCCAGCATATCGCTGACTTGCCAACCAATCAGCCCGCCGATAGCGCCGAGCACAGCATAGAAATACGTACGCATGCGTCTACTCATTTGGAATCATCTCCTTCATTTTCTTCAGACTGGTAAAGATTGGACCAATTAACCATACTGCGGCCATAGCTACCATCTAATTCGTAGAAACCAAAATAACGGGTGGGGTCAAACATATTATTTTTTTGACGAACAAAAAAACCGGCGGTTCCCGAAACAGGTTCAACCACAAGCGCCACCTGCCAGGGCTCGGGAAAAAAATTATTGTGCAGCCATGTATCGTAATGAGACAGAAAAATACCCATGTTTGGGTGGGTGTGATACCATCCGACAATCTTCGAACCTTTGTAATTGGCGTCAATCTGCTCGTGCATATCAACCAGGCTGTCCTGGGTAAATGTCAAATAAACACTGCTTTGCCGCGTATAGCGGGCGGGCAGGGCATGCTCTATAACCACGAATTGCTCGCGATTCTCATCTACACACCACTGACCGATAAGAATCCCACCCACTTCATTCCTCATATCGCTGACTGAATGAACGCAAATGCGGCTATAAGCAGGCTGTGACATAAACACCGATGCCAGCGGATTCAACCCAATGGAATCGTAGGGAGAGTTCCAGCGACTGGCCCTTTTCACAGGAAGCGGGGTGGTAATGGGCTGGGTCATATCTGGCGGCGATACACGAATACGAATACTGAAGGCCATAATGATTTCCAACCCTCGCCGCCGCACTGCCAAATGGCAGGCGGGGCTGAGGGAGGGATTTAGGCTGAGATTTATCCAGCTGTTACATCGGCGGTCATCATCAGCCGATCGTTCTGCGGGATACCTGCGGCTGAAAGCGTTTCTTCCTCTTTCAACTCGCGGCCAAGCGCTTTGCTATCCAAACGATAGGACATAGCGCGTCCATCCGGACCCGTAACCGGCAACTCCAACGACGTCGTTAACTCGGGGATCAATTCCTTCACCGGCACGTCATTCGGAACTTCTGCATTGCGGGTACCTCCTGAAGGTAGAACGATTGTGACAGGTACATCTGACATGACTTACTCCTTTCTGAATTTGGTGGAACTCACAATTTGCAAAACCGGTTTACGCAACGCCGGAAAACCGCTACTTGATATGAACCTTGGGCTTGGACTTACTCCCAAGTGGCTTATTTGCAGGCTTGATGGCAGGCTTCTCCGCTGACAGCTTAATACTGAATTTCTTTTTATCATTATCTTTTTTGCCTGCGTTTAGTTTGACCCGTTCAGGGCGCATCAACTCACGAGTATCAACCGGGAAAATATTTGGATGGGTCTTGCGATATTCCCGGCTCCAGCGCGCGGCTTCAGCGTCCCAGGGGAATGGCGGTTTTGTTGGATCATCATGGTAATTTTTATATTGCAACATTTCGCCCAGCATGATCACGAGACGGTCCAGCGAACGGCTGGCTGTCCACCAAGCTGCATCGATACATACACTTCCGTTCAAGTGATTGATGTTCGGGTGCCAGATGGGTGTCATCCATTTCATACCCGGCCAGCGTTGGGGATACTGGTTGTGGAGATAGATTTCCACCTGATGATTTTCACTGAATTTTGGATTACCCTGGCGGTCTACATTTGCGATACTCTTGCACTTGAAGGTGACAATGTAACGTTCGGGCGGCAGGTTGGGACGCGGCGACTGCGCCACAAAACTGATCAAATCGGTGCGGGAAGCCATTTCCTGCATCAGTTCATAATCGGCACGCATGCGGCGCATGCGCGGGCTATCAGCCACTTCATTTGTGCCTGCCCCGGCGGTAATATCAGCTGTCAACATCAATCGGTCATTGTCGGGAATGGAAGCTGAAGCGAGTGTTTCATCTTCTTTTAGTTCGCGGCCCAAGGCCTTACTGTCAAGGCGATAAGACATCGGCCTCCCATCGGGACCAACTGTGGGGAGTTGCAGAAGCGATGAGAACTCTGACAACAGATCATGAATAGGCACATCGTCAGGAACTTCAGCAGTGCGTGCACCGCCACTGGGCAGGACAATCGTTACGTTCAAATCAGGCATGGTGTTCGCTCCAGATCATGTATTAAGATGTGGCACCTGACAGGCGCCAGTGATATCCCAGCAATCTTTGTGATGCAAGGCGTGACAAACTTCACATTCCATCGCGCCGCGAGGGTCATTACGTTTCACTGGTTCGAGACAATATGGGCAACGATGCTCTTCGTAAACTGCCAACTGGATTTTAGGTTTATGCCGCAAACTCCACCGCTTTGAACTTCTTGGCTGGACCGTGGGAGGAAAAGCGGGTTTGGAAATTATTGGACGCTCAAGCATTTTACGTTTTATCTTGGGCCTGGTCAGTGGATGGGAAATCGGTAAACGAGTCCTAATCAATGGATACACAGGCTGAGAAACCGTCTGCGTTGCGCGCTGTTTTTTTACATTTCTTGAAGATTGTGCAGGCAGCTCAACAACGCTTGTAGATTGATATTTCCAGGCCCGCAAGGCGATCCATGATATGTCTACAGCGATTACCATATAAGCCAAGTCAAGCCAATTTGTTTGACCATGTTTAAATTGCAGGGGCAATTGCAACGGAATATGTAATGCATCAAGCCAATGTACTCGCACCAGCCCTGCTTGCAAAGGGCCGATCCCGCTCATCCAATTTGTAAAATAACCTAATACAACCAGTCCGATTACGGCCATCGCCGCGGACGCCGAAGCCCGAATAAACCAATGCCGCTGGCTCAGGACAAACCGCGCTCCCAAACCGGCCAGCAATCCAAGGCTGATGTCTGCAAGCAGGTTGAACAACGTTAGCGGGAAACTGGTTTTTTGTCTATACAGGATCGCTAAACCCAGCGCAAGCGCGACCGCTGACAAGAACAACAAAACTATTTTCCGCACCAAATGCCAGCGCCCGGAAGTTTGGTCAGAGTCAAGATTCATTGCTACTGTTCGCAAGGCCATGATTCATTCAAAAATTACCCGCGCAATTTCACGCGTCCACGGGCAGGGTTGATAACGACCACATCTTTCAATTTCACATCATCCTTGATACGCACCCGGCCACGAGCAGTTGATAATCCAGTAATTTGTGTTTGGTCAAAGTGACGAAAGTGCAACGCCTCCGGTAAATCTCCTGTCAGTTCATAAAAACGATACTGGACTCCGTTGTGGCAGCGTATGATATGCAAAGGAGGTACACCAACACTGGCAAGCGTGCGATGCAGAAATTTCTCTTCGCCGGAAATGAGGTGTGTCAGTGTCACTTCGCGCAATAGACCGCAGGTCGGGCAGTGACCGGCATCAAAGCTGACCTCTGTCAAAGGCCGTAAGACTTGCTCCACTGTATGGCAGTTTGGGCATTCGAGAGAAGTGATCAGCTCTTGATCAAGCTCAATCATGGCGTCCGGCCCAAGGTCCGCCCGTGCGATGCGCAATAAATCTGCAAGTGTGGTGCGTTCGGCGCGCGCCGGCAATTCCGTGATGTCGCCATATGTCCAGTGGCTCTCGCAATCTTCGCGGGCCACATAAGCCGTCGTATGCATCTCGTTGACTAGGCCGTTATAGTGGACTACTTTGCCAGACTCGACTGGTAAATTATTGATGAGTTTCAATGCTTCCTGTGACTGTATTCCGCCGATGATCGAGGCGATGGTCGGCGTGGTCGGCACTTTCCCGAGCAGGATATTTTGACGGGCAAGCAGCGGGCAGGAATAACGAAGCGAGAGATCGCGCAAAGCCTGTTCGGTCAGAGTACATTCGTAGCAGGCACCTTGCCCCGGCACAAAGACGCGCGCCAATCCCAACAGTTCCTGAATGGCGCCATCCACCCAGGGTTTGTTCACCCAATAACAAAAGCGGTTGACCGCCAGGCGAGCCTCACGATTATCGAGACATCCAATCACGACATCCATGCGACGGAAGATACCCAGACCCAATTGCGTGGTTACGTCCCCATTCAGATATTGAACATGCACATCTGGATTGATCGATTTCGCCCGCGCCGCGGCGATCTCCGCTTTACTGCGGTTATTATCCGATTCGCGGAACAACACCGAACGACTCAAATTAGCCGCCTCAACTTTGTCAAAATCCACGATGAACAAATTGCCAATGCCCATCAAGGCAAGATTTTTGATGACCTCGTTGCCGAGGGCACCCGCCCCAACCACCAACACCTTGGCATTCTGGACTTTCTCGCGCTCCCACCACGAAATAAACTCAAAAGTTCCGCCCCGATCTTTTTTCAAGTTTGGGATGTGGATGGGCTTATCGGGAGCAATGGGCACACGCATCGGTCCGGTCGGCGGCTCGTTCGTTGCCGGACGAGAAGCGGACTGCGACACTCCGGCCATTTCCTTCGCCTGAGTCATGTTCGACGCGTCGATTGCCCGTGCGAACCAGCCGACATGCGGGCGCGACTCGATCATATTATTCTCTTCGAGACTTTTAAGTGCCTCACGCAGCGTAGACCGGCTGATCCCTAACTGACTCATCAGTTCACGTTCAGGCGGAAGTTGAGTTCCAAGCGGTAAACTACCATCCAAAATGGATGCCACCAGTTTACCTGCAGTTGCCTCTGCGAGCGATCTATGTGAAATTGGTTGAATTTTCATAGCTTCCTGTGGTATGGTAGTCAGACCATAGATACAAACAGTATATGGGGTTTTCTCTCGTGAGTCAATAGTTTGGAATAGGAAAAAAGTACTAGTCCCCTTCCCTGCAACCGCCTGAGATTTCAGAAGAGAATAAACAAAAAGACGACTCGTACGAGTCGTCTTTTTGTTTGAAGTATAGAATTACTTGACTTCGACGGATGCGCCGGCTTCTTCCAGCTTCTTCTTGGCGCTCATCGCGGCATCCTTGCCGACGGCGGATAGAACTTTTCCACCAGCGGTTTCAGCCAAGGCCTTCGCTTCGCCGAGACCGAGGCTGGTCAACTGACGAACAACTTTGATAACGTCAATCTTCTTGGCGCCAGCATCCTTAATAATCACATCGAACTCGGTCTTCTCCTCGACAGGTTCAGCAGCAGCGCCGCCACCAGCGGCGGCGGCCACAGCGACCGGAGCCGCAGCAGAAACGCCCCACTTCTCTTCGAGGGCTTTCACAAGTTCAGCGGCTTCGAGCACCGAAAGCACGCTTAATTCTTCAACTAATTTTTCAAGATTTGCAGCCATTGTATAGAAACTCCTTACTTTCCTAGTTAGTTTTTTGTTTGATAGTTTACAATCGTTGCGACCTGGTCGTGTAAAACTTAAGCCGCGGCTTATGCCTTCTCTGAATATGCACGGAGGACGGATGCCAGCGAGCGGGCGGGTTCGGCAATAGTGCGGACGAGTTTGCTGGCCGGGGCTTGCAAGACACCCAGCAATTGTGCACGGACAACCGGCAACGGCGGAAGATCAGCCAACGCCTTGACTTGGGCAGTATTCAATGCCTGACCAGCCAGGAAACCACCCTTAACCTTGACGAATTCCATACCTTTTGTCGCGTCTGAAAGCGCCTTGGCAGTCAAGGCAGGATCCGTAAAAGCAAACGAAATAGCAGTGGACCGAGCGAGGGATTCCTCGGACAGGGTCATTCCATGATCTGCAAATGCGCGGCGCGCCAGAGTATTCTTAATGACGTGGAATTCGCCGCCAGATTCGCGGATCTTCGCGCGGATATTGTCCATATCCTTCATCTTCGCACCCGTGTATTCCATGAGGATAACTGCCTGACTGCGCTTCAACCAATCCTGATAGATCGCCAGGACCTCATCTTTGCGCTGTTTAGTAAGAGCCAATGTGTATTCACCTCCTTTCGATTAAAAAAGTCTTTGCCATTTCCAGGCAAAGACTTTTAAGCGCCACAAGGGCATCAACTCAATCGAGTTGAAATTAGCTTTTAGTCTCCACCTGGGCAGGAAATTAAGTCCTGAGCAAAATGTTCACTCGAAGGACACCCGCCGTCATCAGCGAAGCGACCCTATGGGTCGGCGAAATGGCTTGCTATTTGGGTAACGAGTACTCGCCCTGAGTTTATCGAAGGGTTTCTACTCGGAAGCCTCCGCAGAAAGGGCCGCATTCGGATCAATTTTGATCCCCGGCCCCATGGTAGCATTGACAACAATGCGCTTAATGTAAAGTCCCTTAGCGCCTGATGGACGCGCCTTGCCAATAGCATCCATCAAAGCCACAAAGTTTTCGTACAGTTTCTTCGCATCGAATGAAGCCTTGCCGATCACAACATGAATATTGGCTGTCTTGTCGAGACGGAATTCAACGCGGCCAGCCTTGGCTTCATTAATGGCACGTGCCATATCTTGTGGCGGAACAACGGTACCAGCCTTCGGATTCGGCATTAAGCCGCGAGGTCCAAGAACGCGACCGAGGCGACCAACCTTGCCCATCATATCAGGCGTGGCAATTGCCACATCGAAATCGGTCATGCCGCCTTCGATCTTCTTCAAAGTCTCATCATCATCAGCAACAAGATCAGCGCCAGAAGCGCGCGCCGCCGCAGCGCCTTCACCGGATGCAAAGACCAACACACGCACTGTCTTGCCCAATCCGTGCGGGAGAACGACCACATCACGGACTTGCTGGTCGGCCTGACGTGGATCAAGCGCCGTGCGCATGTGGATTTCCACACTTGCGTCAAATTTCGTATACGCCGTATCCTTGGCAAGAGCCATCGCTTCCTGCGGCATATAATTTTTTTCGAGATCGACTTTGGCCAAAGAGGCCCGATATTTCTTTCCTTGTTTAGGCATATTATCCTCCGTGGTGCAAACGGGCCTGGTGGCCCTCCCACAAATTAATCTACAATCGTGATACCCATCGAACGGGCCGTGCCTTCGATTTGCTTCATCGCGCCTTCGAGATCATTTGCATTCAAATCTTTCATTTTTAATTCTGCGATCTCGCGGACCTGCTTGCGCGTTACCTTGCCAACCTTATCCTTGTTCGGCACGCCCGATCCCTTAGGCACGCCAGCCGCCTTGCGGATTAAAACAGCGGCAGGAGATGTCTTCAGAACAAAAGTGAACGAACCATCGGTATAAACAGTGATCTCTGCAGGAAGTACTTCGCCCGGACGATTGGATGTGCGCGCATTATATTCCTTGCAGAAAGCCATGATGTTGATACCATGACCCGCCAACGCCGGGCCAACTGGCGGCGCCGGATTGGCTTTTCCAGCCTCAAGCTGGAGACGAACAATTGCCTTAAACTTCTTTGCCATTTCTATGCTCCTTTGCCTGCACCTGGGGCGCAGGTACAGGTGTGGTTTTGGCGGGCGATTACTCTGTACCAGGTTCTTTTCCTGGTGCGGGACGCCCTCCCACTCAACGTTGAACATTGCTGTTCAACGTAAGTTACAAATAATTAGTTAGGCCTTCTCGACTTGCAGGAAGTCCAATTCAACAGGCGTTTCGCGCCCGAAGAACGACACCATCACGCGCACCTTCGTGCGCTCCATATCAATTTCAGATACTGTACCACGGAAGTCATTGAATGGCCCATCCACAATGCGGACGCGCTCACCGACTTTGAACGTCACCTTCACCGTTGGCGCATCAGCTTCCATGCGCTTGACGATTTGCGAAACTTCTTCAGGACGCAGCGGCGTGGGCAGATTGCCCATTCCCACAAACCCCGTCACGCCCGGCGTATTGCGCACCACATACCATGACTCTTCGCTCAGGATCAAATTCACCAACACATAGCCCGGAAAAATATGGCGCTCAACTGTGCGGCGCTTGCCATCCCGCACTTCGATTTCTTCCTGCGTTGGGATGACGACATCAAAAATCCTGTCTTTCATTCCCATTGTCTCGATGCGTTGCTCGAGGTTATGGCGAACCTTGTTCTCGTAACCCGAATAGCAATGGATCACAAACCAGGCGGGTTCAGTGGATTCAGGCGGCACTTCGCTCTCGTCTGGCTGACCGGATTTCGGTCGGGATGGAGACGCGGCTTTTGATTCCTCCACAATGGGAACTTCAACGACCGCTTCATCCTTGACGGGATGAGCGGCTTCCGTTTCTTGAACAGGTTCGTCCACCCGCGCAGAATCGACCAAATCAGCCTGCGGTTTTTCGGTTGATTCCATCAGGATTGATTCCTGCGGCTCTTGTTCGAACTGTTCTTCGGATCCCTGAGAGTCCATGACACCTCAATGGTTTGATTAGATACCCAGCGCCAAATCCATCAACTTGGTTCCGAGAAGATCTACCAATCCCAGTAGAACACCCATGCTAAACATGACGATAATAACGAGAATGGTTAACTGACGGGCCTCTGACCAGCTAGGCCAGGAGACTTTGCGCAGTTCGCCAGTGGTCTCGCTAAAATAACGCTGGATGGCGTTTTGTTTTTTTGCTTTCTCAGCCAAGGCCGATCTCCTTCTTCTTTCTTTTAGGGCTAAAACGCTGCCTTGTTCGACAGCGCTCCCCTTGACAGGCCAGGAAGGACTTGAACCCTCAGCCGCTCGTTTTGGAGACGAGTGCTCTGCCAATTGAGCTACTGGCCTATGAACTCCGCATCATGTGCTCAGGTGTCACAGTCTCACTACGTGACACCTGACACTTGACGCGCAATTACTTTGTCTCGCGATGAACCGTATGTTTCCTGCAGCGTGGGCAATACTTCTTGAACTCAAGCCGGTTTGGATCGTTGCGGCGGTTCTTCTCGGTAGTGTAATTCCGTTCCTTGCAATCGCCACATTGTAAAGTAACTACGGGGCGGACATCTTTCTTTTTAGAAGCCATCTTACAACCTTACTTTCGACTTACTCGAGTATCTTGGTGATGACACCCGCACCGACGGTCAAGCCGCCTTCACGGATGGCGAACTTCGAACCCTGTTCCAACGCCACAGGCACGATCAACTCCACGGTCAGGTTCACATCGTCTCCCGGCATCACCATCTCAACACCTTCCGGTAGCGTGATGTTCCCAGTCACATCCATCGTGCGGATATAGAACTGAGGCCGATACCCGCTGAAGAACGCCTTGTGCCGCCCGCCCTCTTCCTTTTTCAACACATACACCTGCGCCAGGAACTTCTTGTGCGGCGTGATCGAGCCCGGCTTCGCCAGCACCTGCCCGCGCTCGATGTCCGTGCGCTCGATGCCGCGCAACAGCAAGCCCAGGTTGTCTCCAGCTATGCCTTCGTCCAACTGCTTGTGGAACATCTCCACACCAGTCACCACCGAAGCCCGCGTCTCGCGCAAGCCGATGATCTCCACTGGATCGCCAATCTTCACCTTGCCACGATCCATGCGTCCCGTCACCACCGTCCCGCGCCCCTTGATCGAGAACAC
>Ga0172368_10001494_pt1 | contig 31744 bp, 30 predicted proteins | sample Lak11m_FD_114540 | JGI IMG/M metagenome (GOLD analysis project Ga0172368, IMG submission 114540) | Freshwater microbial communities from Kabuno Bay, South-Kivu, Congo - kab_022012_11m | ecosystem: Environmental > Aquatic > Freshwater > Lake | place: Democratic Republic of the Congo: South-Kivu...
AGACCTTCATCAGATATTCCAGCCTCTAAGTGAAATAACAATGCTTCTGGATGCTGCTCATCTAAAGTAAGCGCGTCCATTTCGGGATATTGACGGCGCAACCCTCCGCCCACATTTGCCATCTTCTTCATTTCATATACAGCTTTAAGAAAACGACGAAAACGTTGAATGGGTGGATCATTTTTATCCTCAGAAATCAAATTCTCAATCGGAGAAAAATTTTGCAATACTTGCTTTGTAGTAAGCGTATTTTGCATTGCATTGCGCAAATTATCTGGAATGTCGGCAGCGTCAAAGTTGTTATACAACTCAAAAAGAGCCTGAAAACTCTCCAGATACCTCTCAATATTTTGAGCATCAACGCATTCAAGTTGTGAAAATTCTTGAACAGAAGATTGACCTCCTCCAAAAATACGCTTCACAGATTCATACATTCTAGAAACTTCTTGTGTAATTGACATTGTTACTCCACTTTCTTGTGCTCATACTCTTTCACTACCTGCTGACAATAGTCATACCGCGCGCGATCAAACACTTCTTGTGGTATAGAAGATACGTTTGCTTTGATTTGTTCAACTGCTTGATTCACATTGATTTGTCCGGATTGTTGTGAGGACGGTGCTTGTGATGAGGAAGTATTCACATTCACGCCTACCTGCTTTGCAAACGGCGTTACAACCTTTTCTACTGTACTTGCTGTTTTTTCTATAACCTCCTGACTTGTTCCAAGAATAGCGCCTCCATCGAACAATGGAGAAGGAGATTCTCCTGGAGATTCCTCTTGGCCCTTTTTGTTGGTAAAAAGGGAGAAAATAGAGGACGGATTGAGAGCAATTCCCTTTTTCATCACCACATATCCACCCACACCACCGATAACAACGGTCGTACTTAAAAGAACAAGTAAAAAGCGCATACTTTTAGCCTACTCTAGAGTTACTCGTATCGCAACGCTTCAATGGGAGAAAGTTTACTTGCACGTCGTGCGGGAGCAACACCAAAAATAATACCAATACCAGCGGATACACCAAAAGCCAATGCAATAGCCGACATTGTCACCACAGCAGGGAAAAAATTATTGATCACAAGCGCAAGAATCCAAGCCAAAAGCACACCGATCATACCACCAAACACAGAAAGCATGCTTGATTCAATCAAAAACTGAAGAAGAATGGTGTTGGGCGTTGCTCCTAAGGCTTTTCGCAATCCAATCTCACGCGTACGTTCAGTCACAGACACGAGCATGATGTTCATAATTCCAATCCCACCCACAACAAGCGAAATTGCCGCAATGCCCCCAAGTCCAAGCGTTAATACGCCAAGAATTTGATTAATCACCTTCAAAATTTCTGTTGTTTCAAAGACAGAAAATTCATCAACCTTAAGTCGCTTCAAAAGTTGTTTTTTTATGGTGGTAATGGCAGATTGCACCATTTCTTTATCGCGCGCTTGCACAATAATTTGACTCACTTTTGTATCACCAAAAATATCAACATACGTGGAATATGGAATAAAAAGATAATCATCAAATTGGGGCCCACCAAATCCTCCACCTTTTTTCTCCGCAACACCATGTACTTTGAATGCCTGTCCATTGATGCGAATTGTTTTTCCAATAGGATCGGTTTGTTTAAATAACTCATCTGCAATATTCCACCCCAACACCGCAACACGACGATTCCCCTCATTATCTGCGTCATCAAAAAATACCCCTTTTTCTGTTTTTGTGTTACGTATGATCGAATACTCCGCCACCGTTCCTACAACAGATCTGCTTTTTGAAATATTTTGATATGTAACTTTCGTACTTCCTAGCACAACTGGAGCCACTGCTTTTACTTCTTGGATTTTTGCGATGTCACGCACATCGCTATATCGAAGTTTGTTGTTTGCGAACGCGGCAACCTGATTTTCTCTACTCCCAAATCCTCCAGAACTACTAAAGACTTCTCCTGGAACAATCGTAATAGTGTTCACACCCAAAGAATCGAATTGACCTGTAATATACACTTGCAGTCCATTTCCAATAGCAATGAGTAATATCACTGCACCAACACCGATAATGACGCCAAGCATTGTCAATAATGAGCGCGATTTGTTTGTAAAAATCGCGCGTATCGCAATATGCAGAGTATTGATAATGTTCATGATTTCTTCTTCTTTTTTGTGTCAGAAATAATATGTCCATCTCGCATCACAATTTGCCTTTTCGCATGTTGTGCAATGTCATGTTCGTGTGTAACCAAAATAATCGTTTTTCCTGATTTATGTAAATCATCAAACATATGCATAATTTCATCACCACTTTTTGAATCCAAATTGCCTGTAGGTTCATCTGCAAAAATAATCGAAGGATTATTGATGAGCGCGCGCGCAATGGCCACGCGCTGTTGTTGTCCACCAGAAAGTTGTGCACGCGTATTTTGTAAACGATCACCTAAACCCACCTGTTGAAGCATTGCTGTTGCACGTTGTACACGTTCCACATCAGAAACACGCGCATATACAAGAGGAAGTGCAACGTTTTCTAATGCAGACGTTTTTGGAAGCAAATTGAACTGCTGAAACACAAACCCAATTTCTTTGTTTCGAAGACGCGCGAGTTCAGTTTCTTGTAATGTTTCCGTACGTTTCCCACGAAGATATATTTTCCCTGAAGTTGGAAGGTCTAAAAACGATGCAATCTGTAAAAGTGTTGACTTCCCCGACCCAGATTGCCCCATAATGGCAATGTACTCTCCTTCATCAACTTCAAGACTTACATCGTCTAGCGCGCAAATTGAAGTATCACCCATACGGTACATTTTAGAAACATGGTCTACATGAAGTAACATAGATTACCGCACCACAACCATGTCGGACGTGGTGACCCCATGAATCACTTCTCTATATTCATCAGTTTCCAATCCAAGCGTCACCTCGCACATTGTCGTTTTATTTCCATCGCGCACCTCAACAAATGTTTTTCCATCGCGCTCAATAAGAGATCGTACTGGAATACTCAATACGTTTTCTTTTTTATCCAAAAGAATATGCACGCTTCCGTTCATCCCCAGTCGATATGTCACTCCCGTAAAACTCGAAGGTAAAAGAAACTCAACAGCAAACACTGTTCCTGTACTCGCCTCACTACTTTGATACGCAACACGCTCCACGCGCGTCGGGATTTTCTGTCCTTGGTATGCATCAAGTTCAACTTCAGCCATCATTCCTTCACGAACTTGAGAAATATCAACCTCGCCCACATCAGCGGAGAACATCATGCTTTCTGGGTTAATAACAGTAAACGTATCTGTGGAAGAAACAATAGTTCCCGCAACTTGCTTGGGTGATGCAATAAGAATGCCGGCCATAGGTGAGTAGAGTGATGCATTTTTAAGTGCGATATCCTGAAGCTCAACCGTTGTCACGGTATTTTCTAATGTGAGTTGATCTTGGTAATTTTGTTGATCGGTAGTGTAGTTTCCATGAATATCTTTGCGAGCATATTTATTTTGATCAATGGTACTACGCTGGATTGTATAGAGATTGAGATTTTTTTCAAGCGTTTTTTTAAGATCACGTGCGTCAATTGATGCAATAGTTTGTCCTTTGCGCACCACGTCACCCTCTTTTGCGCCAACGTATGTAAGTTTTCCACCAGCAAGAAACTTTAATACTGCTTTTTGTTTCGCATCTACACGACCGGAAACTTCAAGTTCTTGTGTAAGGGTGCGTATTTGAGGTTGTTCAAAAACAAGTTTTTTCTTTTGCGCTTGAGTGCGTGAGGTAAATATCCATATACCACCCCCAACAATGACACATACAAAAAGTAATGAAATTTTCCAATGCAGACGCACCCATGTAAACATAGATGCGCGCAGTATAGATCATTTACGTGATACTGTAAACGAAAGCAAAAAATCTTGATCAATCGCTGTATGAATAGTCAGCATGCTCTCTTGATTAACGTAATATGCGGAAGATGAAACACGATTGATACGCACGTCTTGTGGAACATGAATCGTGATGGTGTGTTCGTTCGTTCGCAATCCCGGCTGATTTTGAATAGTGAGCACATATTCTTGCGGACGAGAAAAATCATAGCGTTGTTCATGTTCATACATGTATGTAAATGTATGCGACTCACCTCCACCCACATCAGCCAACATTCCGCTTGATAGCGCCATACCATTTCCGTGTGCTTCTTGTTGTGTGTACGAAAAATCTACAGATACATTATCGCGCAATATTGTGTGCAGTTTCCACAGGGGATCGCGCAACACGCGCATGTAATTGTTATATCCTCCACCATAAAACTTCGGCGGTTGAGGTGTGATCGGATTGTGATTGGTATATGCAATACGAAGTGATGATGTTGCAGTGGTGTCATTATTGAACCACACATCATATGCAACAGTTCGATCAATACAACAATTTGCTTTGTTAATTCCAACATTTGCTTCAACAATATAGAGATAATCTTTGCGACATGTTTCTGTGCGACATATGGGGGTATGTAGTGTTCCATCCCATCCGCGTGTGTGTATAAGTTCTGCGAGATCTTTATCCTTTACCCATATTTGGATGTCTTTTGACGCAAGATGCCGAAAAAGCGTATGTCCAAAACGTTGCACTTGGTCTGGTGTTAGTGACTCTATAGTGCGCGTAAACGCGCGAGATAGCGCACCTAACACATCGCGTTTGTTTGATGCTCCTGGAAAAAATCCTTGTTCTGTTTGACTTTGTGCAAATGCGTATAAACCCTCCGCATCAATCTCTTTATCATGGTCTGGGAGGTAGAGTGGGCCTAAAATCTGCATGTACTCCTGCACTCCTGTAAACGTAATCGCTGCAATACCATCAATGTTGCGGTATCCCCCCTTATCAAAAAACCACAACAATGTTTGCGCTGCTTGTGAAAAATCCGGATCCCAATTTGCATCACGCAGTTTCCATCCGCCTTTTTGGTATAAATATTTCTCTACAGCTTCTGGAGGTTTTACGTATCCCTTTAATTGGCCATCAGGAGCATAAATATCTTCTGGTCGAAACTCCACAAGCTTTCCGTCACGAAACACAATAGAGACAAAAGAACCTATAAATCCTCCCGTCGGACGCAATTCCATATTATTCTGCAAAAGAATAATGTATCGTTTCTCCCCTTCTGTTCCTACAATACTTGGATATACGCGGATGAATTGATGGATGTACGGAAGAAACATACGTACGTCACGAAGCTGCGCGTACTGTCTACTCAAAAATCTTTCTAAAATATCAGAAACATATGGTAAACGTTCGTACGCAGAAAATGTTGTATCCCAAGATTGAAATGCATCAAAACATGTAAATAATACCTGTTGTGTATGGGTAATTTCCGACGCTGTATGAGATCTTCCTTCACGCAATACACGCACAAACTCACGTGACAAAGAAAACGCATTTGCGCATGGACGTATGGTTTGTGCAGTAACAATTACAAGCGGAGCAATGGCAAACACTACCGCACACACAATCCCAAAAAGGATTTTCATTATTCCAGTATACTCACACCTTGAATAGTGTCACCAATCGCAATATTTTTCACAACGTCCATTCCTTCAATAACCGTTCCAAAGTTTGTGTACTGTCCAGTTAAAAATGCGCAGTCTGTGGTGCAAATAAAGAATTGACTATCATTACTAACTGCAATATCTCCCCCACGCGCAACACCAACACTTCCTATAACAAATGGACGTTGAGAAAGTTCGGTTGGCATTTTTCCACCCCCCGTACCGTTTCCTGCTGGATCACCGCCTTGAATCACCCAATTTTCAACGCGATGAAACGTGAGTCCTTTGTAGTAATTTGATTTCGCCTTTGTTGCAAAGTTTTCTACTGTTTTTGGCGTTTCTTCTGGATAAAACTCTACTGTAATGTTTCCTTTTGATGTCGCAATTATTCCTTTTTTCATTGTGCTCCTTTTTTGTTGCGTTTGTTTTAATGGTTGAACTTCTAATTGCGTAGGGGATTGTGTTGGGGTTAAAGTTTGTATTGGTTTTTGTGTTGAACTTGGTAATATTGTTGAAGTCTGTGATGGTGTTGGCTGTGTTAATAAAGATTTTTCTGGCTTTTTACTAAAAAGTAATGCTATCGTCACAGCAACAATAAAAGTAAATACTAATAATCCACTCACTAATGCAATTTTTGTATTCATATGCGATCGATTGTATATAACGTAAGGTGTTTTAGGAAGATGGCAGGTGAGTCTTCAATCAAGTATTGTTGAAAATCAAGATAGGCCGAGCGTCTTTCCTTCAAATCCAATGTTTTCCGCCCATCTTCAAGTAATTTATCTACGTGCGGATTTTTATATCCCATAAAATTTGTTTGCTGTGTAGAGTGCCACATAAAATATTGATCGGGATCTTTGGGAATGTTTTGTGCAATCAACATGACTTGAAAATTTGAGACATCGGGGACGTTTTGAATGCGCAGTTTCACCGAAATTCCAAGGTTTGGACAATCTGATTTTTGTTGCACATCTTTACTTTGTGCGCATGCTTGTACTGCAGAATTTCCAAGATCTTCCCACAACTGTTTAATGTCTTCTGCATCTTTTTGAAACTGTGCAACAGTTGCAAGTTCTATGGCAAGTTTTTGTTTTGGAACAGAACGTAGTAAAAGTGATATCGCCTTTTCCTTATCATATGCATATTCCTTGACCGTTTTATTGTATGCCCATGAGCGCGGATCAATGGGTGTTTCTGCACGGATTTCTCCAATAATTTTTGGAATACTGTAGTTCAATGCTTGTCGGATAGATTTTTCAAACAACGGATTGTTTACATCAAAAAATAGCGCCACATATTTATCTTTACGAAGATGCGGAATGATTTTTGTACTTTTCCACTCGCTCAATTCATTAACGTGCGTAATATTTTCTATGTGATCAATTTCACCCTTTTTATACGCTAATATCGCTTGTGATTCTGTGGGATAGAATCGATACACCAAGCGCTCATCAGGAGACTCGATTTCAAGTTCAAAAATTCTTCCACCCTCTTGGTGCATACGGACGATAGCGTATGCCCCCGTCCCAACAATATATTTTTCTGTAAATACAAGCCACGTGCGTTTTACAACCTCACGAAAAAGAGGCTGAGACACCACAACAGGAAACGGAACAAATGGATCTTTTAATTTGAAAATAACTTCGTGATCTGTGGTAATAATCTGCGTATCCGTAAAGTTGTACACAACATCTTTTGGAACAAGATTTTTTCCATCTTGCCAACGAACATCCTTCTTGAGTAAAAATCGATACGTTTTCCCATCATCCTCAACAATCCAGCGTTCTGCGAGTCCTGGTTGTATTTCTCCAAGTTCATCAACTTGTGTGAGTCCAACACTTAATTTTTCTTGAATTTCTCGGGGAAGCGTGGCTAAAGTCATCGTGCCAACCTGACCAATGTATTGTGTTCGCTTGAGTTGTGAAATCATAACAAACACTCTATAAAACGCGCTGAAAAGAATTCCACCAGCAACAATGGCAGCAACAATCACCCATCCATGTTTATGTGCATACGCACTTGCGTACCAATATGTTTTGCGTAAAAACTTCATTGCAATACCATGACATTTGCGATGCTGAGTACAACAAACAACACAATACCAATAATAGTAAATCCAAAAAGTACTTTCTCAATCCCGCGGCGAGTGTGGTAATGCTCACCACCCCCACCCAATACGGGTGAGATTCCAGATCCTTGTGCCTGCAAAAGAATTGCTCCAACAAGCAAAAAAGATAATATAATTTGCGCAACTAATAAAAATATGTGCATCGTACTCCTTTTCTATTTTTTACAATATCCACCCAATCACTCCATTTCCTAACGATACCAAAAATGACACAAGAAACATTGACCAAAAACGCGAAAGTTCATATGTTGGAAACAAAAATGGACCAATAACAACAGATGGGATTGTGATTGCGCCCACCTCAAATCCAGGCACTAAAAGTGTCGCAATGTACAACACCAGAATGTTAATCACCCACGCAAACATGCCAAATGTGATGATATTAATAGGTAACAAGAGAATTTTAAGAAATGGTTTTCCAATAACTATGAGAATCGTCAAAACAATACCCGTAGTAATGAGTACGCCCATACTTGCAAAATGCACTTGAGGAAATACGCGGGAAATAAGATATAACGTCACTACAGTACTTATGATTGTCTTGAGAAACCATTTCATGCATTCATTCTACCACAGCTCGAGTACGTCGCCTGGAGTGTTGTTTCTTGGAAAAACGATGCGCTTCGTCTCGAATACGACGTAAAAGTATTGAAGCCGCATCACCATCCTTGAGTGGTGTCATGGTGATATCTTCTGTTTGCGGATTGTAAAAAAACACTCGATCAGGTTCCTTTGCTAATGCGCATATAGGAGTTGGCCATGTCCACACCGATACTACCGCACGCAACTGCCCCTTCCCTCCATCAATAACAAGCAAATTTGGCTTTCCCCACTCTGGGTGATTTTGTCTGCGAAGCAACGCCTCTTTCATCATTCCATAGTCATTTGGTTTTTCACCTAATCGAATGTGAAACATTTTATATTCCGCGTGGTCCATTTGACCATCTCTTGCAACAACCATTGCAGCAACAGGCTTTGTCCCTTGCGTGTTGCTTATGTCGTACCCCTCAATACGGTGCAGTGGATAATGAGGAGGAAGTGAAATATGCATCCCAACCAAACGACGAAGTTGCACCACCATTTCATCAGCTTCTTTTTGCATGAGTTGTGGAAGTTTGAGATCTAATGGACGTGGGTGTACGTTGTGTGTAACTTCCTCAATCATTGCAAGTTGATCCCGCAACACAGCAGCGTGTTCATATTTTTGAAGTTCGACCGCAATACGCATTTCCTCTTTTATGTCTTTTGTGAGTTCTTGTGTGTTTCCACGCAAAAATGAAATAAGTCTTTTGATCATGATGTTATATTCTTCCTGAGAGGTACGACCTGCACATGCCCCACCACACAACTGAAGATGAACATAAAAACATGGTTTTCCTTGTTTTTCACGTTCATTACACCATTGAAAAACCCTTCGCGCCGCGCGCAAAACGTATTTTACTTGCAGTGATGATGGAAATGGGCCAAACAATCGTTTTATTCCTCGCATATGCACAATTTTTCTTTTATGTGCAGTGAGCACACGGGGAAATGTTTCATCGGTAATCACAATGTATAAAGGAGATTTATCATCTTTCAAAAGAATGTTGTACTGCGGTTGATGAGCATGAATCAATTCCGCCTCAACAAGCAAGGCTTCCAACTCGGAAGAAAGCACCGACCATTTCAACACTGAGGCTTCAATCACCATGTTTAATGTTTTGGTATTGTGCTGAGCAATCCGCGTATATGACAACACACGTTTATGAAGATCCTTTGCCTTACCGACGTAAATGACGTGGTTTGAGGAATCCAAAAACCAATACACCCCCGGCGATGAGGGAACAGAATCCAAGACCGATACCCACAAAAGTTGTGGTGCTAATTCTTCCTGCGCTTGTATCATAACGTACGCTTTCCTCTCCTATAGTAACAGTTACTGACCCCTGACCTCCAACAATAACCGATGATTGCTCTACAGGAATCTCAATTTCTTTTTTTTCATATGGAAGCAATGTGAGAAACGGTTTTTTTCCAATAAGCTGTAATGCCGGTGACGTTGTAACCCGTATCGGAACATCATACCAAGCAGCTCCCGTCATATTTTCAACAGTAATAGTGTTCGGGTGTGCAAGCGATGGTGGGGTAAGAGAGAGATTCATTGTAGGTTCTGTGGTAGAAGGAACGATGCGCATATCAACATCTTTTCCCTCTTTTCCAACAATTTTATACATTCCTGCCGCATACGGTTTTATGGGGTCTTGTCCGTGAATGACAAATGCAATGTGATTGAAATCAAGCTTCGAAAAGTAATCTACTCCTCCTGTTGTATTCCCCCAGGTAGGATCAATAGGAATCCAATATTTTTTTTCAGCGTCATAATATTCCGGCCAAGCGTGAAGTAAATCTCCAACTAAACTCGAGGGACGAAGTTTTGGGTTCTCCGTATACGCGTATCCATTAATTTCGCGCGCAGGAATTCCTTTTGCACGAGCAAATGTAATAAACGTATCGGTAAACTCCTGACATAGCGTTTGATCAGAATTGCTTAATGCTTCTTTAGCACCACGACGCCGCTGATCGTTTAATACAAGTCGGCGATAGTCGTATGAAAAGTTTTGAACAAGATAATTATATATTGCGTGTGGATTTTTGAACGACTGAAGCTTGGCTTGAATAGCCCCATCATGTATAGGCCAAAATTCAGACTCTGCAAGAGTGTATGCGTTCTGTTTTTGAATAACGGGAACTGTTGGTTTTAAATATATTGTCACAAATCCTTTTGCAACAACGGTTAAATCCTTTTGTGCATCAACACCAAATGTTGCAATCCAATTTCCATCCTCATCAACCGTAATATTTTCTGGTTTTGGTTGAAGCGATGTATATACAACACGTTGATATGCGGTATCGGGAATAAGGGCAATCTGAGAAACTCCCTGTGAAATAGATTGATTTTGAAGGTGATATTTGACCTCAAATGCATACTGCTGTTTATCTCCAAAAAGCATGTTGATGCCGTGTTGTGCGCCTTGTGCGAATGTAAATGTATTGAGATTTTCTTTTGCTGTTGTGACAAATGTTGCAGGAGACACCGCCTCTGGATTTTTGTATTTTGCAGGAACTTCGACGACGACAACATATGATTGAAATGCATCTGACTGCGTTATTTTTGGAACATCAATTTCTAACACGTTTCCTGTAATAAGCGCCGCATCAGGATGTTCATATTCAATGGTAAATACACGCTCTTTATCTCTCCCCACAACTTTGTCTGAAAACGTAAGTGCGATGCTTGTTTTTTTCTCTGTAGTTGTTGCCTGAATTGGAATGTCTTTGTTATTTGCATCGTATGCGCGGATGGATCGCAGCGATGATGATCCAATTTCGAGCGCATACTGTGTTGAAAAAATTGTTGAAAAATTATTTTTAATACGAATTTCATTTCTCACTCGTGGCACACCTTGATCGGGAATGGAGTATGTGGCTTGAAGAGAAACAGTGAACTCTTGGGCGGCAAAAATTTTTGGAATAGTAAAGAATGAAAAAAATATAACGAAAATAAAGAAAAAGAACCTGAACATACTTGAGTAGTATAACGTAGTTATCCGTAGGTTACGTAATAAGAACTGCTTTGTTTGTTGTGGCTTTCTGTATTTCACTAGCAATTTCTGACATCAGAGCCCGAGTAACAGCTAATGCTTGTGTGTATTCTCGACTACCTTCTTTAAAGGTTCCAGCTTGTGCTTTTTTAAGTGCTAGCACAGAGTTATCAACTTTCGTCGTAAGTTGTATTGTTGCAACATCACTACCGCTAATTATTGCTGGAATTAAACACCCATATGCTTGCCATATAGCACCAAGTTCTCTTCTTACATCTTGAACTTCAGAAATTCCTCCACGAGCAGCTTTATCCCCAACAACTCCAGCCATATATCCCTTTCATTTTTTATTTCTAAACCTTCTTGCCATTTTTTGAAGCTTTCTCTACAGCCTCAGCTAATTGTTTTATTAATGCACGTGAAAGCGCTAAGGCTGATTTGTAGTTTTCAGAATCTTCAGGAGAAGTCCCATCAACAGCATCTAACATTAATAGGGATCTGTTGTCATACAGCCGATTCAATCTTTCTCTCTCAATTATCAACTGGAATTATTCCACCCGTAACCAAAGCCGAATATGCTTCCCACCAAGCATTTAATGCTGTTCGAACCCTATCAGCTTCTCCTACCATATATTCCTTTCATCTCAAATATGCTCGAGATTGAGTAGATATTAGTTGATGAGTCAAGTAAAGTCAAATCTCGCTCTTCAAAAACTCTCCCGTCGCTGACTCAGAATTTTCTGCAATCTCGCGTGGTGTACCCACTGCAACAATCTCGCCACCTGCATCGCCGCCTTCGGGACCTAGATCGATAATCCAATCGGCATTTTTTATAACATCCAAGTTATGCTCAATCACAACAACCGTATTGTTTGCATCCACAAATCGATCCAACACAACTAACAATTTTTGAATATCTTCAAAGTGCAGTCCTGTGGTTGGCTCATCCAATAAATACATCGTGTGTTCGGTTGAACGAATAGAAAGTTCGCGCGCCAATTTTACACGCTGCGCCTCTCCACCTGATAAAGTTGGAGCAGGCTGGCCAAGTTGGATATATCCAAGTCCAACTTCTTGCAGCGTTTTCAGTTTATGTTGAATTGTTTTTGCTGCGCTAAAAAACTCAATCGCTTCATCCACTGTTAATGCTAAAACTTCAGCAATGTTTTTATCCTTGTATCTCACTTCCAACGTTTCCGTGTTGTATCGTGTTCCGTGACACACATCGCAGGTCACATACATATCGGCCAAAAACTGCATCTCAATTTTAACTTGTCCTTCACCTTGGCACGCTTCACATCGACCACCTTTCACATTGAAACTAAAACGGCCGCCTTGATACCCGCGCGAGCGAGCATCTTGAGTTTGAGCGTACAGTTCGCGAATGAGATCAAAGATTTTTGTGTAGGTAGCAGGATTGGAGCGCGGCGTACGACCGATTGGACTTTGATCAATAAGACTCACACGCTTTAACATAGGAGGAATGTGCATATCGTTCAACTGACCCGGCTTATCCTCCACCACTTTTTGCAATCGCTCGGCAAGGTTGAGATACAACACGTCGTGTAAAAGTGTGGACTTTCCTGATCCAGAAACTCCAGCAATACAGGTAAACGTTCCAAGCGGGATTCCAACATCTAACGATTTGAGGTTGTGCGCCTGTGCACCCAAAATCATCAACTGTTCACCAAGACCTTTGCGCGGCGTGTCATGGCGAAGTGCCACAATTTTTTTCTTTGAAAGATAGCCGCCAGTAATCGATTTTGTATTCTTCATGATTTCTTTTGGCGATCCTTGCGCAACCACTTGCCCTCCATGTTTTCCTGCACGAGGACCAAAATCCACAATGTAATCTGACGCCAACATGGTGTCGCGATCATGCTCCACAACAACCACAGAGTTTCCGGTATCGCGCAAATGCTTCAATGTTTCAATCAGCCGATGATTGTCGCGCTGATGCAACCCAATGGTTGGCTCATCCAGCACATACAACACGCCAGTAAGTCCTGTGCCAATTTGTGATGCAAGACGAATGCGCTGGGCCTCACCACCAGCAAGTGTGCCGGCTTCACGAGAAAGCGTGAGATAGCTCAACCCAACCGCATCCAAAAATGATAAACGCGACGTAATTTCTTTCACAATTGGAGCAGCAATAAACTTTTCTTTGTCTGATGTTTTTGTGGTGATATCACTTTTAATCCATTCCAGTGCGCGAAGAATAGAAAGATCGGTGACATCTGCGATGTTTAATCCATCAATCGTGACGCTCAAACTTTCTGGCTTTAATCGTTTTCCATGACATGCGGGACAAATTTCTTTGCGCATGTAGCGTTCAATTTCTTGGCGAATAAACTCGGAATCGGTATTTTTATACCGACGCTCAAGCTCAGGAATAAACCCGATGAACTGCTCGCGAATTGTGGTAGTTTTTCCAAATCGATTTTCACCATACACTTCGTATATTTTTTTGTCACCATAGAGCAAAATGTTTTGCATCTCTTTTGAAAGTTCTTCAAACGGAAGTTGAATATTGCAGTCATATGCCTCAAGCACCACGTTCACGAGGCGACCATACCATGTTTCATGCTCAAACATGCGCGCAAACGGAATAATCGCACCCTCGCTCATAGAAAGTGATGGTGCAACAATTTTTTCTGCATCGATTTTAAGCAACGTCCCAAGTCCATGACATGTTTCACACGCACCATGTGGCGTGTTGAATGAGAAAATGCGCGGCTCAATTTCTGGCAAAGTGGTTCCGCAGTTAGAACACATGAATTTTTCTGAGAACAACACATCGCGCATTTTTTGTGGCTTGTCAGGAAAGGAAAGTGAGGCATCGTCAATAAAGGCAGCGATTACTAATCCATCAGCGACTTTGAGCGCTTGCTCAATTGCCTGCACAATGCGACTGCGATCCTGCTTGAAAAGCGTTGTGTTTTCAATGATTTCTTTGGATAACGCAAAACGATCCAACACCGCACTTATGGTGTGTTTGTTATTTTTCAATAACACAAAATCTTCGTCAAGGTTGTACGACGTTCCATCCACGCGCACGCGCTGGAATCCTTGCTTGCGCAAACTTACAAACAGTTGTTGAAACTCACCTTTTTTGTCTCGTACGACTGGAGCCAAAATCATGAAACGCGACGATTTTTTGGTTTCTAAATCTTTGTGAATCGAGTCCAAAATATGATCTGTGATTTGATCCACACTTTGCGATGAAATCTCCTCGCCACACGTTGGACAATGTGGATGACCAATGCGCGCAAAAAGCAAACGGAGATAGTCGTAAATTTCAGTAATAGTTCCGACAGTGGAACGAGGATTGTGCGAGGTGGTTTTTTGATCAATAGAGATGGCAGGAGAAAGACCCTCAATGGTATCCACATCTGGCTTTCCCATCACCCCAAGGAACTGGCGCGCATACGAGGAAAGACTCTCCACATACCTACGCTGCCCCTCGGCATAAAGGGTATCAAAAGCCAAGGAACTCTTACCGCTCCCAGACATACCGGTAAGCACCACAAGGCTATTCTTTGGGATGTCGAGATCGACATTCTTGAGGTTATGTTGGCGAGCGCCTCTGATTTTAATCACATCTGGCATACGGTATCCTTAACCCAATAAAGACCATAAAAAGGACGAAGAGATAGTGTAACATGAAAAACTAGGTGTTTGGAAGAGGGTTAAGGGTATAAGATAAAGACATTGCATGTGTTGTGAAACACAAAAAATGTGCGCAATCAACACACAATATCAAAAACTTCTTTAAAATCCTCAATCACGTATGTTGGTTTAAAATTCATTAATGATTCTTTCGTATAAAATTTTTCATTATGTTTTGGATAATAAAGCATAGAATCTATACCCGCATTTTGCGCGGCTCCCAAATCACTTTTTGAGTCACCAATAATGATTGCTTGTCCTTTGTTCCCCCCCATCAGTTTTAATGCTTTCTCAATAATTTCTGGGTGGGGCTTGTGGTGTTTTACATCATCAGCATAGAGAAACACTTCAAAATACTCGCGAACATCATTGTTATCAAGCGCCTGTTCGATTGATGCTTTTTCAGAACTTGAAAGTAATCCCAGCTGTTTCCCATTCGTTTTGAGTATTTGAAGCATTTCCTTTACTCCCCCGTATAACTCAACCCTAGGAGATTCTCGCTTTAGCCCCAGTTTATATTTCTCTACCCATTTTGGTAAATCTTTTTCAGAAATTCCCAGTTGGAGGGGGCCTCTCCAATCACCCCAAATTGAGATTAACTGCTGATCTGTACGAGGTAAGCCAAACTCAATAAAAAGTTGTCTATAAAGGTCAAGAATGAGATCTAACGTTTTTGCGAGACATCCATCCCAATCGAAAAGAATATGGTTATAAGATTTTTTCATAAAAAATGTATGCCACTTATTTTTTCGTCATTCCAAACACTTTTTTTATCCTAAACCACACAGAAAATCCCTCTGCTTTTTTGTGTCCTTTTGTGGAATCAGCACGCATATGCCACAAGGCGGGCAACACAGAAATCAGCACAATTGCACCAATGATGGGTAATAAATACTTATCCACATCAGGAATGAGCTGCCCAAGAAAAAATCCACCCAATGTCATCCCAACCGCCCACAATACACCCCCAACAATGTTGTAGGTCAAAAAGTTCCCATAATGCATGTCTGCCATACCGGCAACAATCGGTGCAAAGGTGCGAATGGCGGGCATGAATCGCGCCAGAATTAATGTTTTTCCGCCATGTTTTTCATAAAATGCTTGCGCTTTGAGCAAATGATGCTTTTGAAAAAAGAAGGTGTCTTTTTGTTTCATGAGCCAGCCACCAAGTTTGCGACCGGTCCAATATCCAACGCTATCACCCAAAATCGCGGCTATTGGCAACAACAGCAATAATACCCAAATGTTTAGTACCTTTTGTGAGGCAAGCAAACCTGTCGTAAACAACAAGCTATCCCCTGGCAAAAAGAATCCAAAAAAGAGACCGGATTCAGCAAACACAACTAATGTCATTGCGGGATAAAACAGCACACCATATTGGTGAACAAGGTTGAGGATCATTTTTGCCAAATCGAAATGCATAGTTCTCCTTTGTGTTGCGCAACTCGAATATCATACAACGAGAACTATAAATCGATAAGATCAAGAATTTTCAAAAGATTTTTTTCTTTCAAGATATGGTGCGATGAACGCGCAATACGCTCTCGCCATACGTGTCCACCATAATACACGAATGTTCCAACGGCGAGGCCAAGTTCCAAATCACTCATTCCATCACCAATGACCAAATTTTTGCCCGGATATTTTTTTAACATCTGTAGTGCTATTTCTGTTTTGCCATGATTTTTCCACAATGGGATGTTTGTATGAAACCCTATATATCTTCCACAAGCATCAAACCTCAACACATTTGCACATACATGGTCTTGTTGAATTCCAAGCATGCGCGCAACATCAATGACTGCGTGTTTGTATCCACCAGTAACAAGGAATACATTTTTGTGTTGCTGTTTTAGCGATGCAATCAACTCAATCGCTCCTTCAGTGATCGAGTTGCAGTAGAGTGCCGACAACTCTTTCATATGTGCGCGAGTTGGTTGAATCAGCTGCAGTCTTTTTTCAAACACTTCCTCCAATGTCACGTCACCATGCATGGCAGCACGAGTAAGTGTTTGAATCTCGGAGGTTTTTCCGACCATTCGGCCCAATTCATCAATACCCTCAATGGATACAAGTGTGCTATCTAAATCAAAAATTACATTGTCAAACTGCATAATATTTTTCCTTATACATTTCGTTTACGTTTTCCCCATAAAAAAACCTCCCCGAAGGGAGGTTGCGTGAAAAAAACTTCCCTTCGTCTATGACAAAAGAGATCCTGAGGAAAATTGTTGGCGGAAATAAAGTGCTGTTTTAATCATGTATTCATCCTTAATCTGAAATATTCTATCAAGTTTTTACATATTTCGTAGATTTTGGTGTACACGTAAGCGATGTTCCCTCGTACGAAGACCCGTTGTGTTGCAGTGCATATAAAACTGCTTGCGTGTGCATTCCATGACCAAACCAAATATGAATATCATTCATCAACCAATGTTTTTTCAACATAGAAACCGCAACGGGATCAATGGTTACATTCATTCCCGGAACAAATTTTTTGGGATCATCAACAAGCACCTTTTCTTGTATAAGCCCACGAATATTTCCTTGAGCAATTGGTTTTGCATTCTTTTGTATGTTGGGGTCTGATGTATAGATATACGCAATATTAGAAAGAATGAGCAAAAGAGCATCATATCCTTGATTTTGAAAAAGTTCTGCAGCCGTTACTGCTACGGTGTCTGTTGATTGTCCAATCTGTAAACCACCTAACGCAATTCCTTGAAATCTATCCTGAGAAAAAACACGTTGCGCTTCTTTGTTGCTTGATGGAATACTCGTACTCATTTGAAAACCATACGACAATGCAATATCGCTCAATTGCTGTGCGTGTTCTGCAAGAATTTGTAGCGCGACTTGATCTTTTTCCCGATTTGTATGCACTGTTTGTTGAACACGTCGAACGCGTTTTCCTCCACCAATAACAAATGCAAATCTTGAAAATCTTTGTTGTAAAGCTGCTGCAGTTATTCCAAAAAATTCATGAAAATAATCATTATTCACTCCATATTCATGCGTTGCTGTAGAACCACCAAACTTTATAACAACAGCTTTTTCTTTGAAAAAAGGAGGCATTATGTTCCTCCTTTGAGCGACCATTGCGATTCAGAAATGGTGTGTCCAAGATTTTTTGCTTTTGACCTTAAATCGCTTGCAATAATCTCGTTTTCCGGATCAATATGAATTTCCAAAGGAGTCACTTGAATACCAATTGACGCAATACCAGCAATCTTTTTTGGATTATTTGTTAGAAGTCGCACTGATTTTACTTGAACATGTTTCAGCATCTCTCCAGCAACAGAAAAATCTCTACATTCTGAAGGATAACCGGCTTCTTTGTATGCTCGATCAGTGTCAATACGTTCACCAGTTTCTGCATCTTTTTTCTGTTCAATTTTTCCATCTCTCCATCCAAACATGCCATTAAGTTGTGCCAATTTCCCTGCAATTCCCGTTCCTCTACCCTCCTGCTCAAGATATAAAATGATTCCCTTGCCCTCTGATGCAATCATGCGCATTGCCTCATGAAGCTCTTTTCTACATTCACAGTTCACTGCATGATATGTTTCATTTGTTCTACACGAAGAATGCATACGAACAAGAATATGTTCTCCATTACCCAATGATTGTTCTGCAATATTTCCAAACACCAACATTTCGTGGTGTTGTCCAGTGGTTTTGTCTCCAAAAACTATGTATGTCCAATCTCCAAATTCTGTAGGTAAAGGGGAACGACCAAATTCTTCAATCATTGATTCTCCTTCTTTGTCTAATAGTTGTTTGATTGCATCGATCACTACCCACGGTTGATACCATTCAAAATGAAGGTGGTGTTTTAACGCCTCAAGTGAAATGCGAGAACAATAGGTATTGTCAAAGGTGCGAAGCATCTTCGAAGAGAACCTCCCTTCACTTTATTAAAAGAAATGCTAACGGAAATAACCCGAACATGCATTGACATACATGTCAAAATGTCTTTTTTAGCAAGAGAGTATTGTATTTTGGGTAGATGTGTGAGACATTTGTTGCACATGTCCCATCTTTCAAAAGGATTGCTGCGATTCTATACAAAGATTGATCGAAGAATATTTTTTAGAAACTCACTTACACTTCACACGCTCTCATTGAATTTATGGCAAGATCTCGGGTTTCGTGAAATTGATGAAAGCGTTCTTTCTCGAGTACTTCAAGGAAAACGATTATTTACTCCAAAACAACTTGATGTGTTTCTAAAACACATGCGCGCAAACTTTGATGAGGCGCAGTTTTTGTCCTATTGTCTTTTAAAAGATATATGTGAGCGTAGACAAGGAACCCCGCCTCAATTTTTTCTTTCTCCAAATCATGCTGTATATCTCATCCAGGGTTGTATGGATAAATTTCGCCAACTTGCAAACGAAGAACGTAAAAGATTTCTTGAGGAAAAACAAAAGTTTATTGAAACACTTCTCACTATTCTGACTTTCCAGTCTCCTCGCCTAACTTCTTCGCCACATCGCGAATCTCTGCCGCCATCTCAAAGTTCATTGCTTTTGCAGCCGCATGCATCTGTTTTGTGAGTGCGCGGATGTACTGCTTTTTCTCTGCTGGAGTCAGACTATCACCTTCGATTGCGTGCAGATCAATTTTCTTCTCTTTGGTGAGTGGAATCATCACTTTGCGTTTTACCTCGTACTTTTGCTCCTCTTCTTTGACGCGCGCAATCATTTGATCGCGAATTGGCTTGTTGATCGTCATTGGTGTGATGTTGTGTTCCTTGTTAAACGCCAACTGTTTTTCTCTGCGGCGCGTCACTTCTTCTATAGCAGATTTCATGGAATCGGTAGTGCGGTCGGCATACATGATGACGCGTCCATCCTGATGACGCGCCGCACGCCCCATGGTTTGAATAAGCGAGGTGCGCGAGCGCAAAAATCCTTCTTTGTCTGCATCTAAAATTGCAACCAATGACACTTCTGGCAAATCCAAGCCTTCACGCAGTAAGTTGATACCAACCACCACATCAAACACACCGCGTCGCAAATCGTCCAAAATATCTGATCGATCCAGCGTTTCAACATCAGAATGCAAGTACTGCACTTTTGGAAGTTCAAGATCTTGCTGATCAACCGTCATAAGCTTGCGAATCTTGTTTGGATCATTCAAGTATTCTGTGAGCGCCTCAGCCATGCGCTTGGTAATGGTGGTGACAAGCACGCGTTGCCCAATCGCCTTGCGCTTCATCACTTCTTTGACTAAGTCATCAATTTGGCCATCGGTTTTACGAATCTCAATTTCTGGATCCACCAATCCGGTGGGACGAATGACTTGCTCAACAACCTCATCCCCAGATTGGCTCACCTCCCACTCGTTTGGCGTTGCCGACACAAATAGCATAGTATCCATCAGACGCGAGAACTCCTCAAACTTTAATGGCCTATTGTCGAGTGCAGAAGGAAGACGGAATCCATAATCAACCAGCGTCTTTTTGCGCGCTTGATCGCCGTTGTACATCCCGCGAATTTGCGGCACAGTAATATGCGACTCATCAATCACGGTCAAGAATGAACCGTCGCCAAACGTTTTTGCATTCTCAATGAAGTGATCGATGAGTGTGAACGGTGGATCGCCGGGTTTTCTGCCATCAAAATATCTTGAGTAATTTTCAATACCATTCACAAATCCGATCTCACGGATCATATCCAAGTCATAGTTCACGCGCTGTTCAAGACGATACGCCTCCAGCGGCCTTCCATTCGCCTTCAACACCTCAAGCTGCTTTTTCAAGTCCTCTTGAATTTCTTCAAACGCTTGTGTGTTCGATTTTGTATCTGCAATGAAATGCTTGGCAGGGCGAATAGTGAGTCGTTTGATGGGCTCCTCATTCAGCGTTTCACCTGAAACAGGATCAATCTCCACAATCGACTCAATTTGATTGCCAAACATGCTGAGTTTGTACGCCGTGTCTTGATATGCTGGCCAAATTTGAATGGTTTCACCGCGCACCCTAAACGAGGCACGATGCAAATCCTCATTGGTGCGTTGATATTGAAGATTTGCGAGCTGCAAAAAGATGGTGTCACGCGGAATGAGCTCGCCAAACATCAACTCCATCATGTTCTTGGCATACTCCACAGGCGATCCCAGGTTATAGATACATGACACAGACGCAACCACAATTACATCTGGCCGAGTAAGGAGATTTGTGGTGGCGGCAAGGCGCAACTTATCGATATCATCATTAATCTGCGTTTCTTTTTCGATATACGTGTCGGTAGTCGGCAGGTATGCCTCTGGCTGATAGTAGTCGTAGTACGACACAAAATAGCTCACCGCATTATTTGGGAAAAAGTCTCGAAACTCCTGATACAACTGCGCCGCAAGTGTTTTGTTGTGCGAAATGATCAGCGTCGGCTTTTGAACCTGCTGAATCACATTGCTGATTGTGTACGTTTTTCCCGAACCCGTGACCCCGAGCAAAACCTGCTTCTTTTTCTCTGCACGAATATTCTCCACAAGTTTTTGAATTGCTTGCGGCTGATCACCAGCAGGTTGATATGGAGACTGAAGGGAGAACTGCATAGGGGTATTGTACAGTAGTGATCCAATTCATTTGAAAAGATTGATTGATAGGAGATTATGGCAAAAAAAGACAGACTCATGACAAAAACAAGCCTCAATGAAGGGGAGTTTGAAAAGAATTTTGTCGTTTAGAAGATTTATATAAACAACTTTTTTTAGATGCCTACAGCAAAATTCCAAAGCATACAAAACCTGCAGGACAACTTTCTCCTGACACATTTCGGGAACAATGGAAACATTTACTCGACACAACTTCTCGTAATCGACATTCATTTCCAAAAGAAATTGTGCTTCTGAAGACAATAAAAAGTCGTCGAGAACTTGAACAATACATCGGAGAATAGTATTTGATCTCCTTTGACCCACATCGTCCTAGTTGACTCTTCGTTCTCCTTTCGGTTACTGTGGATATAGTTCGCTTTCAGTTCGGGCGAACATGACACCAATCAAATCCAAAGGAAAGGGGAAGACATGGCCGTAACCCTCTATAAAAGACAAAGACAAATTGTTGATTTTATTGCGCAATACATCCAACGCAATGGTTACTCCCCAACCCTCCAGGAGATTGCAACCGCTATTGGCGTGTCCTCACTTGCTACCATTCATGAACATTTGCAGGCACTCATCCGCAAAAAAGTGCTCAAAAAATATGATGGTGCTGTACGTGGTTTGGAGCTTATTGATCGCACCTTCTTGCGCATGACAGATAGTGTTGATCTTCCACTCCTTGGTTTTATTGCGGCAGGTCGCCCAATTCAACCACACACCGACCCCAATGCAACGTTTAAGGTTTCTCCAGAGTTAGTGACAGGGAAATCGCGCGCATACGTTTTACAGGTCAAGGGAGAATCCATGATTGAGGACGGCATTCTTGACGGCGACTTTGTGGTCATTGAAGAAAAACAAGAAGCACATGATGGCGAAATAGTTGTTGCGCTTCTGGACAACGGACTTGCGACACTTAAACGCTTCTTTAAAGAAGCAACACGCATCCGCTTGGAACCAGCAAACTCAACCATGCAACCTATTTATACAACAAATGTACGCATTCAAGGAAAAGTAGTGGGGCTCATACGAAAATTCGTAAACTAGCTGAATAAAAACTAGATTAGCTCTCTCCCCGTCATCTCCACAGGCCTTGGAATACCAAGAATTTTGAGCATAGTTGGTCCAATATCGGCCAAAATACCTTTTTGTAACACTTTATTTGTTTGGAGTTGATACTGCTTTCCACAAATAATAAATGGAACAGGGTAAGTACTGTGCTCTGTGTCAACTTCTCCTGTTTCATTATTGATCAACTCTTCCGCATTTCCGTGATCTGCAGTAATAAGCACAACTCCACCGCGTTCCGTTATTGTAGAAACAATACGTCCCACACACTCATCCGTCACCTCACATGCCTTTATTGCGGCCTGTAAATTTCCGGTGTGTGCCACCATATCGGGATTTGCATAATTCACAATAATAACGTCATATACATTCAGCGCAGCTTTCTCCAATAACGTTTGTGTAATTCCCAATGCACTCATTTCTGGCATCTGATCATACGTAGGCACTTTTTGTGAAGGAATAATGACTCGATCTTCCAGTGGAAATGCATCCTCACGTTGACCATTAAAGTAATAGGTCACAAAACGCTCTTTTTCTGTCTCAGACATACGCAGTTGCCGCAGTCCTCGCTCAGACAACACGCGACCAAGGGGCATTGCGACAATTTCTGGTGGAAACGCCACTATTGTTGGCAAACCCTTTTCGTACTCCGTCATGGTGACAAACATGAGATTTTGTACAATTTTTTTGCGTTGAAATGTTTGTGATGGCGTGGCTTGCTGTTGGAGGTGTGTTTTTGTGTATTTAATTGCGTACGGATCAAATCCTTCCGGCTGTGTTCCGCTCTCAAAGTTTGGAAGCACAAAAGCCTTTGTGAGTTGGCGTGGGCGATCAATACGAAAGTTAAAGAAAATCACTGCATCATTGTCTTGAATAACTCTGTGTACACCATCTGGACTACACGCGCTAATCGGTTCAATAAACTCATCAGTTTTTCCTGCGGCATATGAAACGCGTATAGCTGCACCAACATCAGGGGTACATGTATTTGAGCCAACCGTCATTGCATCATATGCAATCTGAGTACGTTCCCACCTATGATCACGATCCATCGCAAAGTACCGCCCCATTACCGTTGCTAACTGTCCTACACCAAGCTGTTTCATGTGTTCTTGCAGTTGGGTAATGTAGTCGATTCCTGATGTTGGAGGAGAGTCACGACCATCGGTAATGGCGTGTACATATACATTCCCATCAAACCCCTCTTGTTTTGCTGCCGCGAGCAACGCATATAAATGGCTTAAATTGCTGTGCACACCACCAGAACCAACAAGTCCAATGAGGTGGAGTACGGAATTATTTCGTTTGACATGCTCAAATGCTTGTGTAAATGCTTGATTGTGCGCAAATGATCCATCCGCAATCGCCATGTTAATGCGTGGAAGATCCTGATACACAATGCGTCCTGCACCAATATTTAAATGTCCCGTCTCTGTATTTCCGTCTTCGCCTTTTGGAAGACCAACGGCAACACCAGAAGCCTCTAACACGCCATGTGGATAAATAATGGCATACTTGTCCATGTTTGGAGTATTTGCGAGTTCAATTGCATTTCCTGCATTGCTTGGACCAACACCCCATCCATCAAGAATAAGAAGGACAATTGGTTTTGGGCGCACAAAATCGTATGTCATTGCTTTCAGTGTACTTGGGAAAAAGAAAGTATGCCAGTCCTTCTACAATCCCAACTCACTTGCAATTTTAGACAGGCGGTTATACTTTACTACACGTTCACCTCTGTCTGGAGCACCGAACTTCACATAATCAGATCCGCATCCTACCGCAAAATCAGCAATAAAATCATCTGTCGTCTCACCTGATCTGTGTGAAAAAATAATCTGCCACCCCGCATCGCGCGCAATTTTGACTACCTCAACTGTTTCGCTCACCGTTCCAATTTGATTTGGCTTCACAATAATCCCTGTACACGCTTTTTCTTCAACCGCTTTTAAGACGCGTTCTTTATTTGTGGTTAAAAAGTCATCGCCTACAATAATGGTTGAGTTTTGAAGTTCTGCGGTAAGTTTTTTCCACCCATCCATGTCGTCTTCAGACAAACCGTCTTCAACAGAAAATACATGAAATTGCTCACGAATTTCTTTGTAATATTGAATCATTTGATCTACAGAAAATGGCTCACTCCGATCGCGAATTTTGTACTTTCCACCTGAGTAAAAAAAGTTAGATGCTGCATCAATACCCAAAAACACATCTTGCCCAATAGTGTACGGAAGCTCACGGAATGTTTCAAAAAATAATTGAAATGCGTCTGTGTTGGAATACAAGTTTGGCGCAAAACCACCTTCAATTCCAGTAGAGTGTACTGCACTTTTTGCAATCAACACCTTTTCTAACTGCATAAACACTTCAACGCCAAGTTGAAGTGCCTGCGTAAACGTTTTATTGCTTGCCGGTACAACATGAAACTCTTGAAAATCCAAGTTTCCTGCCCCATGCGCTCCACCATTAATCATGTTAAATGCAGGGATGGGCATATGATATGTCTGAATGAGTTGATATTTTTCCTTAAAGTACTGATACAACGGCATTCCAACGGTTGCCGCTCCAGCACGCGCACCTGCTAATGACACCGACAAAATTGCGTTTGCGCCAAGTTTGGATTTGTTTGGCGTTCCATCAAGATTTACCAAAAGCTGATCGAGTGCGGTTTGACGTGATGGATCTTGCCCAACAACGGCCGGACCAATAATAGCATTCACGTTTTGCACGGCTTTCAATACACCCTTACCAAACATACGCGAAGCATCATTATCACGAAGCTCAACTGCCTCATGTTTTCCAGTCGATGTTCCAGATGGAACAGACGCACTTACCACAACCCCATTATCCAACTCCATTGTTGTTTCAATGGTTGGATATCCCCGTGAGTCTAAAATTTCTCTCGCTTGAACGCTATGAATAAGCGGCATGTTTATTCCCTAACTACCGATAGTGTTTTGTCACCAACCGTTTTTCTGCCTCGTGTACTACTTCACGCGTACGATCAATCACATCTGGAGTAACCGACATGGATGTTGCGCCCCATTCCACAAGTTTTTCTGCAATTTCGGGATATGTAGACGGCGCTTGACCACACACTGACACTGTTACTCCGCGCGCACGCGCTTTTGTGCACATTTGTTCCAACGCCCACAGCACTGCAGGATTGCGCTCGTCATATTCACTTGCAATGTGCTCGTTGTCACGATCCGTTCCTAAAATAAGCATGGTGAGATCATTTGTTCCAACAGAAAACCCATCAATTCCAACATCAATGAATTTATCCATAAGAATCACGTTGCTTGGAATTTCTGCCATCATCCATAACTTAAATGTCGCGCTTCGCTGGAGTCCATGTTTATGAATAAGATGTTTGACTTGTACAAGTTCTTGCACGGTACGCACAAATGGAATCATCATCCAGAGATTGGTGTATCCATGTTTTTCTCGCACACGCTTGATTGCTTCTAGCTCAAGCTTAAACACCGATTCATCAGAAATATATCGAAAACACCCACGATACCCAATAAGTGGGTTTTCCTCGCTTGGTTCATAATCTTTCCCACCTACCAAATTCCTGTACTCATTCGTTTTAAAATCTGTTGCTCTATACACAACTGGGCGTGGATAAAATGCTTTACAAATCTGCTCAATACCTTCTGCGAGTTTATGCACAAAGACTTGTTCTTTGCGATCGTGGATGAGCTTTTTGGGATGTACACCAATTTGCGCGATCATAAACTCCGCACGCAACAATCCTACACCGTCAACATTCATTTTAGAAATGTTTTCGGCAAGTTCTGGTTCGGCCAAATTGACATATACTTTTGTGGCAGTTTTCAGATAAGAAACCGGAGCTGACGCTTTTGCTGTTTTTGCGTCATGAATCGCTTGAAGTGATTCTCTTGATAATCCCCCCTCAAATACCTCACCCGTTTTCCCATTCACTGTAACCACTCGCCCCTCTTTTAATACTTTTGTTGCGTTTCCTGTCCCAACCACACACGGCAATCCAAGTTCGCGTGACACAATCGCCGCATGCGACGTTTGCCCACCTTTGTCTGTCACTAAAGCCGCCGCTTTTTTCATGGCAGGAACAAAGTCAGGCGTTGTCATGCTCGTCACCATAATTTCGCCAACTTTGAGTTTGTAAATTTCTTTTGGCGTAAGAATATGGCGCACAATACCAGATATGAGGCCCGGAGAGGCAGAATCTCCTTTTGCAAGAAGCTTCATTCTATCGGTTGCATGCGTAATAACCTGCGTTTGTGCGGCAGACACCTTTTTTCCCTTATCCACAGCCTCAATTGTTGTAATAGGGCGCGTCTGTACTATATAGAGCTTACCGTTCTCCATCGCCCATTCGCTGTCTTGTGGAAAAAAGTAATGCTGTTGAAGTTTTTGCGAAAGTTTTGCCAACTCTATGATGTGCTTATCAGTCAGTTTTTCTTTGTTCTGGCGTGATTTTGGAATAGGATAGTTTTTTGTTTCTCCATCTTTCCTCATCATTTCATATGTTTGTGTAACATGATCTTTACGGATAATAGACCAGTTTGTTTTATCTACTTCATAGTGATCGGGAGTAACCGACCCCTGCACAATATTTTCACCAAGACCGAAAATCGACTCAATCACAATGGTGTTTTTATCATTGTTCACAGGATTGATAGAGAACATCACCCCACTTATATCTGACTGCACCATTTTTTGCACCGGAACCGCCAGTCCAACCTTAAAATGATCAAATCCTTTTTCTTCTCTATAAAAAATCGCTCGTGCTTCAAAAAGAGATGCCCATGCATCACGTACCGCATTTACCACATTTGCTTCACCAGAGATATTCAAAAATGTTGCTTGTTGACCAGCAAACGATGCTCCAGGAAGATCCTCGGCCGTTGCGCTTGAACGCACCGCAACATATGTACGATCCCCAAGTTTTTCATATGCTTTCACAATTTCGCGCGCCAAATCATCTGGAATCTCGGCGTGTGAAATGAGTTTTTTAATTTCTTTTGATGCTTTTTGCACCGCCGTAGAATCATCAATATCTACATCTTGAAGAAGATCTTTAATTTTCTTACGTAAATTATTATGATCTAAAACATAGAAATATGCGGGAGAGGTAACAATAAACCCATCTGGAACTGGGAATCCATTGGCAACCATCTCGCCAAGATTAGCACCTTTTCCGCCAACAAGATTTCCAGAGTGTTTATCAACGTCTTTAAACCAGACAACATGTGGGGCAGATTTTGTCATGTACTCATGGTAACACGAAATAGTTACGAGAAAAAGAATTTTTCAATGACATGCGCAACACCATCTTCTTCAACAGAGGGAGCAATATAGTCTGCTACATCTTTAAGACATTGTGCGGCATTCTCCATAGCAACCCCCATACCAGCGGCAATCACCATGGGCATATCATTTTCTCCATCACCTACGGCAATAATTTCTTTTGGATCAATCTGAAGATATGAAACAACGTGTGCAATAGCTTCCTGTTTTGATGCATTGATATGCGTTACCCCAATAACTGGAAGGCCATCCCAAGTTTGCGTATAAAAAACGCTCCGAAGATACGAAAAAGATGAAAGCGTGCGCATATAGCACTCTGCCTTTTTCTGCGTCAAATGTGGAATATAACATCCAAAAATATGCATCTTATCTAAATGCAAGTCCTGAGGACGTTCTACAAACTTTACCTTTCCCTCTTCTGCAGAAATTTCTATTGCTTCTCCTTTAAAAATTTCCAAGAGACGTTCCATGTCTTCTGCTTCAATGCAATGTTGGTGAAACATACGACGCTCTCCCATGTGATAGAGTTGTGCGCCATTGTAAAAAATACACGGCTCAGTAATTCCTAGTGCTTGTATTGCAGGCTCAGCATTTTGACGAATACGTCCAGTTGCAATAATGATATGAATACCCTTGTGCTGCGCTTTGTGCACTGCATAAATAACACGATCCGAAGGCAACTCTCCCGCCATAGGAATCGTTGTTCCATCTAGGTCGAGGATGAGCGCTTTGTAGTTTGGAGAACTCATCTATACTTTTCCAAGTTTTTCTTTAAAATAATCAACCCAAGGAATAGGAGCAGGATTAATGCCATTAAGCATGGAAAGATAAAAGTTTGTGTACGCTCCAAGCTGAATAACTTCCCATACTTGCTCTAACTTTGTTTTCCATACTACTTGAACCATTTGCACTTCAAATCCATTTTGCTCAATCACGTCTTGTGTAAAGGGAAATCTTGCCTGCACGCGTGGATGATATAGTTGTGAGTTTACCATCATAAATACCACACTATCCTTGATGTGTTTTGGAAACTGCAAACTTTCCATATAGTGATGATTGAGTTCTGGAATACTGATGTAATCGGTAAGGTTTTTTGCATTTTCATTGAGCTGATTATTAAACACGTGTAACGCGCCTTCTAGGTGTTCCGCACCTACAAGGACAACCATTTTATCTACTGCACTATATGCTAAAAATTTTGCAGTATTTTTATCCACAGATTCTGGTGACAAATAGGCAACATTTTTGCGCAGAAGCGTTACAAGCGAATGCACTTCTTTGTCTTCAATATGCACAATCCCCATTGCATGAAACAACCCCAACTGTCCAAACACTGAATATCCAATTGCCATACGAGGTTGATTTGATGGATTAAACTTTGGATCAATAGCATAATGCGGACAATGGTGCTTTTGTGCAAACTCTAAAAGCTTTCCTCCTGCTGCAATAACAGCAATTTTTGCACCACGCTTTTGCGCATCTTCGGCAGACGCCAGCGTTTCTTCTGTTGTTCCTGAATAACTCGAAAGCACAACAAGCGTGTCCTTATCCACATACGCAGGAAGTTGATAGTGATTGACAACCTCAAGTGGCTGTTGAAGCGTATCTTTGTACAATGTCTTAATCACGTGCGCCCCAAGTGCGGATCCACCCATTCCACTCACCACAATACGAGAAACTTTGGAATATTCGGAGGATACTTTCATTGAATGAAGCGAGTCCCATGCGTGCTCTATTTGATCGGGGAGTTGTTCGGCAGAGCCAAGCACATTTGAAACATCAAGTTTTTTTATGTCTACGCGAGAATCAAGAATAGATGTTTTCATACGCCTCCAACATGTTGCATGTATATGTAATATTACGAGCGAATCACCGCCAAAACTTCATCACGTTTTTGCTCCATAAGCACTTTTGAAGTTGCCTCAAGATTTAAACGCACAAGTGGTTCAGTGTTTGAAGCACGTACATTAAAATGCCAATCACCCATTTCCATAGTAATCCCATCAACTTCTAGCACTTGTTTTGCTTGTGACACATACTTTTCGCGAATTGCAGTAAATACTTTTGTAGCATCAGCACCTTTTGTATTTATCTCACCAGAAATAAAATAAGTCTTCTCCAACTCATTCAAAATTTCATCCAATCGTTTTGGAGATGCTGAAAGATAATCCATAAGATACAACATAGGAGCTACACCAGAATCACAATAGTAAAAATCTTCAAAATAATAGTGTCCTGTTACTTCGCCTCCAAACACACCTTTTTCATCATTCATGCGCTTCTTAATATACGCATGTCCAACGCGATTGTAGAGCGGTCGACCACCAGCCTGCGTAATAAGATCTGGCACTGCGTGTGATGCGCGAATATCATACACAATAGTACTTCCAGGGTGTTTCTTTAAGAAATACTCAGAAAGAATTGCTGTCATAAAATCGCCAGAAACAAATCTTCCTGTTTTATCTATACAAAAAAAGCGATCACCATCTGGGTCAAACATAAAACCTAAATCTGCGCTCTCTTGTGGCACACGCGTCATGATTTCTTTACGATTGTTTTCATCTAATGGATCGCCTCCATGATTTGGAAAGTTTCCATCCGGATCAAAGTACATTGGAACTAAAGTGATTTGTGGAATTTTTTTGAAAAGCTCAGTGAGTGTTGGTCCAACCATCCCATTTGCTGTGTCACATAGAATTTTCATTGGCTTAAGTTTGGTTGTATCAACAAGCGAGAGCATGCGATCAATAAATTCGGCCATGACATTCCACTGCTCAGTTTTTCCTGGTGTTGTTGCAGGTGCAGGAAATGCATCGGTTTCAATGACTTTTCTGATATCCTGGATACCTTCATCGCCAGATAAGAGATAAGGAATTTGGCGCACCATTTTAAACCCGTTGTACTCTTTTGGATTATGACTTGCGGTCACCATGATTCCAGGAAGTTTTTTTGTGGCACATGCAAAATAGTACATGTCGGTCGAGACCATACCAATATCAATCACGTTTACACCAATTGAGGTAAGTCCTCTGAGAATATTTGTGTGAAGATTTGGACTAGAAACACGCGCATCTCTCCCCACAATGACGGTGGTTGGATTTAGAATTTTGGCAAATCCCTTTCCCACCGCTTCGGCAGTTTCGTCAAATACTTGTTTTCCATACACACCACGAATGTCATAGGATTTAAAGATGCTGGAATCAACCTGCATAGTCCTCCTTGCCTCGATTACGTTTTGCGTGGCAACGCTCATTGTATGAAAAACTGATATAGAGGTCAAATTCTTGAAAAGTTACTCTTTTTCCTATAATTGTGCGAAACTCTTTACAATTTCTGACCACCCAAATTGCTTTTGCCTCCAATTTCCAACTCGTATCACTGGTTCATTGCTCTGAACTTTGTATCCATCATTCCATGGTCGATCCAAGAGATACACAATCTCAAGATGAGGTAAATTACCAGCATTCATTGCAGCGAGCATCAATTGAACAACTCTCTCATCATCTTCCGCATATGCTGTAGCTTGTAATTCACGCAACATACGGAGTTTAAAAACATTTCTATCTTCAGTTGACCCATCTCTTCGTAAGTGCACTTCTCGAATTGACCGGGGATAATACGTATCTGCAAAGCGTTGAGTCATTTCTCTTTGGTCACCAGGTCGACCAGTAATGAGATGTATATTCGCTTTTTCTCTTAATTGCTTAACAGCCCGTTGTGACCCAGGAATTGGTAAAGATTTAGGGGCTAGTAAAGTTAAAGCGGTATAATCAACCGCAATGTCTGAATATATCAACCTAAATCGATACTACAAACGTTCTCGAATTTCTGAGAAGCAATTTCGTGTCTTTGTGAAGCATTTTTGC
>Ga0172368_10001498_pt1 | contig 31694 bp, 33 predicted proteins | sample Lak11m_FD_114540 | JGI IMG/M metagenome (GOLD analysis project Ga0172368, IMG submission 114540) | Freshwater microbial communities from Kabuno Bay, South-Kivu, Congo - kab_022012_11m | ecosystem: Environmental > Aquatic > Freshwater > Lake | place: Democratic Republic of the Congo: South-Kivu...
AAGCTCCTCCTCTCTCACATGCTTCTTCTTTCCATCCGCATCACCTACCCAACACGGATTCCCCCCTTTTTTTTATTTTCACACGAGCTCTGCCGTCTTTTCCCAGTTGAATGTTGACCTGCCATGGTCTAACATGGGAGTAAGAAGGACAAAAGGAAACCTGCTGGCCAAATTCTGCGGAGAGCCCGAGACTCAAAGTTCAGAGAAACCATGATCAACACTCTAAGAATTTATAACGAACTCAAAGAAGCCATCGATCCGGTAGCCGCGGAAAAGATAGCCGATGTCATAGGCCTGATATACGATGAGCTTCGCTACGCGGTCACAAAAACTGAATTCAATGAGCTGAAAGACATTGTAGCCGAACTTGCACAGGCCCAGAAACGCACCGAGGAACGAGTTGAAGAACTTGCGGCAGGGCTTGTTAGACTCGAACGTAAGGTGGAAAGCCTTGTGGGCGAGATGAAAGTCTTCAAGCAGGAACTTGGCGGTTTGGCCCACACAGTGGGTTACCGACTGGAAGACGAGGCCATGAAGTCTTTGCCAGCTTTGTTGAACAGGGACCACGCTGTTAAAATAGAAGGACCTGTGATCAGAGATTTCCTTGAGATCCGGCCGAAAAAATACATCGAACTCAACATCTGGGGTCAAGGATTGCAGCATGGCGAACGGGTTGAAATTATAGGGGAGGCAAAGAGTCAGCTCAAGAAGAGAGATGTTGACAGCTTTCTACAGACGCTGAAGGCCGTAGAGCCTTTCATACACCATCGTATCATTCCAGTCCTCGTCACCTATCAAACCTCCCCTCTGGTGAGGCAGTACACTGAAGCAAAAGGCATACATCTTTACTACTCTTATCAGCTATAGGGGACTATCCTCCGAGTGACCGAATCTGTACCAGCCCTCGAGAAATGGTCCCCAAGAATTGCACAGTGTCATAAAGTTCCCAAGGCTGAGATTGCCCCGGCGGCTTACGCCTCCTCGCAATGACAAAGAAGAGCTTGTCTGTCATTGCGAGCAAAGCGAAGCAATCTCGACCGAAATTTTCAGAATAGGTGCTTAGCCGGTTCACCGCTTCCAGGTGCATCGGAATCGGAGGGCTGAGTCACAGATAGCCACCCTACTAGAGCCCTTACCTCAGCAGGCAAAGGGCTGCAGGTTAGCCGCACAAAATCTGGATCCCCGATCGAGCCGTGGATGACAGTATGCCAGCTGACTGCTATGATAAACTACCGCCTGGATGCTCGATCACACTGCAATGACCCGGACCTGGCCGGCAATAGGCTTGCCACCCCACAACTGAAGGCTAGGAAACAGCAGTCTCCTGTCAGCCCCCCGTAAAGGGAGACTTTGAAAACAGAGGCCCTCTGTTATAGTGACTAGGTAAGAGTGTGTGGGCGCTATGCTAGCCCCGTTCAGACGAGATGTCGTGGAAGGATATCAGAGAGTGAATCTCCCAGCGCTTGGAACCAGAGTGACCAACCTCGAATCCCTCATGGCCAATCTCATCTCCGTCGTGGAGAACACTTCTCGCGCAGTGGAGCGACTTTCGCTCGAAATGACTGAATTCAAAGATGAGATGCGTGTGTTCAAGTCAGAGTCCGAACAGTGGCGTGCGAAATCTGACGAGAATTTGGAAGCCTTCAGAACGGAGATGCGAGAGGAAAACAGGAAACTCAACAAGCAACTTGGCGAGATCGCAAACAAACAAGGGCGGATGGTTGAGGACATAGTTTAGCCGAGCATGGATCGCATCTTCAAGGAATTGCTTGGCCTTCCTACAGACGTAGTTCCAGAAGGTGGCATGCGCATAAAGAGGCCCCATCCAAAAACCGGCCTGCTGAAAGAATTTGATGTCATAAGGGCATATGGAGACTACGCATTGGTGAATGAAACGAAGAGCACCCTTCGCCCTCAAGATGTTGACCACGTGCTTGTGAAGGTGAACGAGATTCGAGAATACTTCCACGAATACAAAGGCCGGAGGCTGATAGCCTCGTTGGCGACCTTGAACGCCGACGAGAGCTTGGTCACCTATGCATCGCGCAAGGGAGTCCTGGTTCTCGCGGTGGGGGATGAACTCATGGATATGATGAATCCGCCAGGATTCAAGTTCTTCGAGTTCTGATATGATGTCTCAGCCCCGGTTGAACAGGCACAGAGCTAATAATTGCTGACGCTACTCTCTTGTCCCAGAAGGTTTTGCGGGAAAAATAGGGTGAAAATACTACCCCCGTTGGCATAACAATCCTCGACCCTGTTGCAACACGAACACTTGCTGATGTCCCCCGGACACAAGTCCGTCACCTTCGGGATGCACGAACAGCGCGTCGTGTCCACATGGATGCGGAAGCCATACCGCTCTGCCAGTACCTTTATTTTCAGGAGATCGGTACCCGTTCCCCCTGCATTGAAGGCGTACGGCACACTCGATTTATACAGATATGTCTCTCTTGCTGGATAAAACCCCTCGAAAATATTAGGTCGTTCCGACTCAGGTATGCCCACCCCGTAATCTTGCACCGATACAACATATCCATCTCCGAATTTTTCTCCCCGAACCACTATCCTGCCGCCGTCAGGTGTATTTTCGATGGCATTCCGGATGAGCCCGCTTAGTACTGACTTCACAATTTGAGCGCCTATTTTGAGATTAGCTGGATCCACGACGGAGAATTCGATGTCCAAGCTCCGATGCAGAGCATTGGATTTAATTTGGTCCTGTAGCTCTGCAAAAACCTCTGATATTACCGCTTGGGAGGCCTCAGCCTCTTCAGTTGAACGAAAAATCTCCTCCATAGTTTTTCCCAGGGCGTGAATGGGTTCGGAAAGACCCGGGTTTTGGTCCCCAGCAACATTTATCAGGTCCTGAAGATACTCGTTAAACTTTTGAGTAAGTCCATTTTCAAGTAATTCTCTGTTTTCGACTATTTCTGAAACCTGAGCTTCAAGGTTTTTGAGCCTATCCAGATTTCGGTAAATTCGATCGAAAGGCAAGTTTGATGCGTCTATTCCCATGGCCTCTAGTTTCCGTTCGAGGATGTGGGTTGACGCTTCGACTATTGCCAACGGTGTTTTCAATTCATGCGAGAGATGGTTTAGCACTTTGGTTTTAACCCTGTTCAAGCGCTCGAGCTCCTTGTGAGAGCTTACTAACCTCTCGTAATAGGTTGCGTTCTCAATTGCGAGGGCTACGTTCCCAGACAGGGCGGACATGATTTCAACATCTTCTTCTGTGAAGTGACCTAATTTATTAAGGGCGTACAAAACTCCAAGACGTCTCTCCCGAGCTTGCAAAGGTACGCACACCATGTTCCTGGTTACAAATCCCGATTTCGTCTCAACAGGCCTGTAGATCCTTGGGTCGGTAGTGGCGTCTTGCACCAAGGCGGGCTGTCCTGTACGAAACACCCAGCCAGCCACGCCCTTGTCTTTAGGGACCCTGATAATCTCTTTCGCCGAGGAAAGGAAGCTTTGTTTGTCCTCAACGGTTCGCCAATAAAAGTCATCCCTCTCTTCATCGTGGAGCAGCACGCCAGCTCCCTCGCAATTTAGGACGCGCTGTAATTGGTTCACTATGATCCCTAGTAGCTCATCTAGATCCGTGGTTGTTGCCATTGCCTTTGAGGCTTTGAACAACAGGAGCATCTTGTGGGCTGGTATGTCTGGGGACGCTACCTCTTGTGGCTCTGTTTGCACGATACTGCTCTGCCTTTAGAGGGCTTGGCATTTTTTCTACGCGGGTGGTGTATCTTTTGACGCGAGTCGAGGGCGCTCACTGTCTGAAAGGCGTCGCCTAGTTAGGCCCTGTCTAGACCTAACTGCCAACATTGATGCGGAGATGTTTTCCGGCTGCACTCGACCCAACCATCTTCCTGCATTGATCTGCGATGCCCGAGGCTGTAAGACAGAGTTCTCCTAATAGTTCCTGCCTGGTTCCATGTTCGACAAACTTGTCCGGAATACCCAAGCGCAGAACCTTTACGTCACTTAGACCCTCGTCCTGGAACAGTTCCAAGAGGGCGCTACCAAACCCTCCTGAAAGAATCCCCTCCTCGACGGTTACCACCAAGCCCGTTTTGGCGGCTAATGGTACAATGAGCTCGCTGTCGAGAGGTTTTATAAATCGGGCGTCAACCACCGCGACCGACAGACCTTCTTGAGCGAGCGACTGAGACGCCTCTATTGCTGGCGCAACCATGGAGCCGATGGCGCAAATAACTACGTCGTCTCCTTTGGTCACCAAGCGGGCCTTGAATGGCAAGATCTGAGGTTCTTTTTTTAACTGGATTCCCAGCCCGTGAGCTCTAGGATATCTTATCACGCAGGGTTTACGGCAGGATATCGCTGTGGCAAGCATGTCCATCAACTCGTTCTCATCTGAAGGCGCCATGATAATCAGATTGGGTATGTGCCGGCAGAATGCTATGTCGAACACCCCGTGATGAGTCGGCCCGTCTTCTCCCACTACGCCCGCCCTGTCCATGGCGAATACCACGGGATGTCCCTGCATACATACATCATGGATCAAGTGATCGTAGCCTCGTTGCATGAAGGTTGAGTAGATGGCGACTACGGGCTTGTACCCCTCTGCCGCCAATCCCGCTGCAAAGACTACGCCGTGCTGTTCTGCTATGCCGACATCAAAAAACCGCCTGGGGAAGAGCCTAGCAAATTCGGCCAGGCCGGTCCCATATTCCATAGCCGCAGTGATGGCAACGATACTCTGATCTCTAGAACCAAGCTTAACCATGGTCTTACCAAAAACGGACGTATAGGTAGGCGGACCCTCATCTACGTGGAGCGCGCCAGAGGCTCGGTCGAAGGGACCTACGCCATGAAAACGGCTTGGATCCTGCTCTGCCTGCCAGTAGCCCTTACCCTTACACGTGATCGTGTGGACAAGCACAGGTTCCTTGAAGCGTTTGACGTTCTGAAACGTGTCAACTAGATGCTTGATCTGGTGGCCATCGATGGGACCGACATAATTGAATCCAAGATCTTCAAAAAGCCTCCCAGGGGTGACGAAACCTTTGAGAGCTTCTTCGAACTGTTTAGCCCACGAATACATGGAACGCCCCACGAGTCCAGGGATATTCTTGAGAACATTCTTTACTTCGTCTCGGAACCGCGTCACCAACTGACCGGTCATGATGCGGTTCAGATATGCAGCGATGGCGCCCACATTCGGCGATATGGACATCTCATTATCGTTTAGAATTATGATGAGGTCCTTTTCTGCTGCGCCAGCTTGATTCAGCCCTTCATACGATACGCCGCATGTGAGTGAACCGTCGCCCACGATCGCCATAACCTTATGCTGGCCGCCGTCGAAGCATCTTGCCTGAGCCATACCAGCTGCCACACTGATGGCATTGCCCGCATGGCCAACATCGAAGAAATCGCATTCGCTTTCTGAACGCTTGGGAAAGCCGGCAATGCCTCCCCGCATACGCAACCCGTGGAAAGCTTCTCTTCTCCCGGTCAATATCTTGTATGCGTATGACTGGTGGCCAACATCGAAAATCACCCGATCCTGGGGAGGCGAAAACACCTTGAGTAAAGCGATGGTGAGCTCTACAACACCAAGGCTGGAAGCAAGATGACCCCCTCTCTGGGCTACTGTATCAATAATAAGCTCGCGTACTTCAGCGGCTAACTGCTTAAGAGACTCGATGGGCATTGCCTTGATGTCGTCTGGCCCTTGGATGGTCTCTAGTAAAGGTTTCTCTCGTTCTAAGTTCTTCTCGCTGTCCATACCCAGATTCTCAACTTATCTCACTTAATACGTTGTCCCACATATATACAAATCTGCGACAGGGTCGATGCCTTTTCGCCGAATGGGTCAAGCGCACGCAAAGCATGCTCGATATGCCAACGCATCGTGTCCTTGGTGGCCTGCAACCCCATGATCGCCGGAAAAGTTGCCTTTCCTTTCCCCTGGTCCTTATGTACTGCCTTTCCAAGTTTCTTAGGGTCGCCTTCGATGTCAAGGACATCATCTTTTATCTGGAAGACGACACCGAGATGTTCTCCAAATTCCCCGAGCATCCCCACTTGTTCAGCAGACCCACCAGCTAACAACGCGCCGCACACCAGCGACGCTCTTATCAAGGCTCCTGTTTTGCCAGTGATCATTTCGCTGACTGTTTCTTGATCAACGTTTTTGCCTTCGCTGATCACGTCAAGGTATTGGCCTTTGATTAGTCCACTAAACCCCGAAGCCGCGGCGAGCTTGTTTATAGCTTGCAAGAGAAGGTGGGACGGGTAAACCCTTGCCGCCATGGGGCTTGACATAACGTCAAAGGCAAACGTAAGAAGGGCGTCTCCCACAAGTATGGCCACCGCATCTCCAAACACCTTGTGAAGCGTCGGCTTACCCCGCCGTGTGTCGTCGTCGTCCATTGCCGGCAGGTCGTCGTGGATCAGTGAATAAGTGTGTATGCATTCCAAAGCCACAGCCAATGGGATTGCCTCAGAAACACTGCCCCCCACAATCTCACAGGCTTCCATGGCTAGAATTGGTCTGATCCGCTTTCCGCCCGCAAAGATGCTGTACCTCATGGCCTCGTGAAGGTGCTCCACTCCCTCATCGGCTCTTGGGAGCATCTCGTCAAGAGCCTGATCAATCAGTATCTTTTTTCCCTTTAGGTATAAATCCAATTCCACTTGTCGAGATTCTATTCCATTTCCTTGCTGATGGGTATCTTCTCCATCGTGCTCAAAAGCTGTTCCACTTTTCCCTCAACGTCGTTCAATATCCCGAAAAGACGCCTAGATATTTGAATGCCTTCCTCGAAGAGCTTAAGACTGTCCTCGAGACTCACACCGCCTTCTTCCATCTTTTCTACGATTGCACGCAGCCTGTCGAGATAGACGTCAAACCGCTCGGCGGTCTGTTGATCTTCTATTTCAGCCTTGTTCATAATACGATTCCCAAATTATCTGTTACCCGACGGGAACATCCGAGTTTCTTTGGCCCCATGGAGCAAGGTCACTTTTGCTTGCCTTCTGCGACTAGCTCGCTCAGCTCACGTTTTGCCGCTGTTAGACTAGGATCAACGGTAACGGCTTTGGAAAATATCTGAGCAGCCAGATCGTAGCGCATGAAAAAGTTCTTTTGTATATAACCTTCCATAAAATAGCCCTCTGCGAGCTTTTGGGGCATAACTCCGGCCAGTCTTTCATGCAACTTGTTGGCTAATCGCACGTCTTCAAGTGCCGTTTTGACATAATAGGCAGAAAAGTCTTGGTGAAGTCTCGCTCGGATCTTGGTCTCTGCAAGGGTCAACATCAAGTCTGCATACAGTCCCGATTCTGTTTGGCCAACGTTTTCAAGTGCGTCACGAGCCTCGTTGAGGTGGTCTAGTGCCTCCAGATAGCATTTCTTCTCCATGAGCCCTACACCGGCCTTCAGGAGTTTCTGCGGTAGTAGGTCAAGCTGATCCTGTCCTGCATAAGCAACAACTGCCAACCCAGCGTGAATTGAAAGCACAATAACAGCACAGACCCAGCGTGTGAAGTTCATGGGTAAGATTCTCTCGGGTCGATTCAACGTACGTTGCTTACAATATGTATATCAGTGAGCAGGTAAAATCAATGAGATAGATGACAGGTAACTATTTTTGGGGCTGTTTGTTCGAGGGTCTGGCTTCTGATTCTAAATAGAAGGCCCTCCGCAATCACCAGATTGCAGGCAGAAGCTACTATCGGAGGACTTCTATGACCACTCGACGACCTTCCCGCTCAGAGTAGGAGCTCTGCGCGCCTCTTTCCGGAATAGCGCCGTGGGGGACGACCTTAATTCGAGAGGGCGGAACTGAGAATCTCTTGGTGAGGTAAGCAGCAACTGCCTCTGCACGCTTTCGAGAGAGTTTCATGTTATATTCGGGTTTTCCTCGCCCATCAGTAAAGCCGTGAAGTACGATTTGCGCTGAAGGGCTCTGCCGAAATTCTTTTACTGCAGCCTCTATGGAAGCCAAATTGGCTGCGTTCGCAGACGGGTCAGCAGACGTAACAAGGATGCTATTGATATCGAAGGTCACAATATTGTGGGCAGGCCGTGCAGGCGCCTCCTGGGACGCCGGTCTTCGGCAAGGTATAACTAGAAAGCGCTTCATCCACGCGTGCCATTCCGCGGGACTATTTATGACGTCGGCGTTATGGTATGTGCCTCTTCCTTTCTCGGCGATGCCTCTGAGCACATACGTACCTTCCTGGGCATTGCCCATTTGGAAGGTATGAATCTGCACATCAGGATTGTTGGCGCATATTTGTTCAGCTATTTTTATAGGATCTACTTTGCAGGATTCGATCCCTCCCCCTATAATCACGATGACTGATTTACCTTCCACTCCGGCCACGTCGTCTGCGGCGCCCCTCAATCCGGCTGAAAGCGAACTCATCCCGTAGGATATCGATTGGGGGAACGAATTGATAAAGCGCTGGGGATCCCATGGTTGCACTGAAAGGATGCTCTCCGTACTATCGCACCCCATGCCGACTTTAAGACCGTAGTGCCTCAACCCCACGTTGAAAAAACCGTCGGCCGTTATGGGCATGGCCTCCTGAAAAAAGGTCATTTGTTTGAGAAGAAGCTTGTACCGGTCGCGTTCCTTCATGAAGCCGGAGGCGTCGAAGAGTACGAGAATGTTCGGCACGCCTCTACAATCATCAGAAGCTGCGACGGGCGCGAACAAAACCACGATCAGCAAGACCATTACGAACCGCTTGATCAACATGCCGGTTGTTGTGCCCATTCAGCCTCCAGACGCCTCGCCACTCCAGTGGGCGGTCGGATCATCAATTTCCGTGGAACTACCAGAGGAGTGACAAGTTGTCAACAAATTTGGCAAAAGCATTATGTCAGTCGATATCGCGACATGGGAACAGAGGTAAGTCCGCGGGACTTCACGCAAGCCAGTATTTCGTTAACATGTCTGGCCGTACTCTCCCGATCGTGCATAAGCACTACGTCTTGGGCTGAGGCTCCCTTCAGAGACGCAATGACGCTCCAAAAAGTCCTGGGGTTCCACCAAAGTTCCATCTGCCAGTCTCTGGTGTCAACATCCCACCATACGATATTATAATTCAGCTCCGCCAGAATAAGGTTGCAAGCATCTTCATTTCCTTTCCGTGGCGGGGCTCCGTAGGGGAATCGGAAAAAACGGTCCTGTATGTATGCATCGCCGCCGGCTTCTTCAATCACGTCCTGAATGAGTTCGTGCGTGGATCTAATTTCGCTCTCGGCTTGCTTGGCTGAAAGGGAAGAAAAAGCAGAATGGGAGTAAGAGTGATTAGCTATTTCGTGACCGGCTTGGACGGCTCGGACTGCTATCTTACGTAATTCTTTGTTGGCAAGGTTTCGGCCAATCACAAAGAATGTGACCTTGTGTCCCGTTCGACCAAGGGCCTCCACGATACGGGAACTACACGGTAGTGGCCCGTCGTCGAACGTAAGATATAGCGACTGGAAAGACGGCGGCGTATAAAGGGGGGCTTTCCAAGTCCTGTCTAAGAGTGACTCCAGAGCCCTGTTCTCTCCATACAGTGGGTGAATGAAATCCCGCCCACCCGACAATAATTCCAAGAGCTGCTCGATGTTAGACGACTGGTGAAGACTTGTTGCGCTAAAGGCGCCAGCAAAGGCCAGGAATTGGCGTCTTGAACACGTTGGCCTAAAACTCCTACGCTGACACGCGTCGGTTTCTTTGCCTAAACCTTGGTTGTCTTTGTGCGGTCCAAGCACCCGTGTCATTTCGCTTCATCATTTTTTGAGGATAAAGCACTTTTCGTCGTCAACTTCCCCCTTGAGATGGTGCTCTAATTGACCTGAAGGGACTTCCTTGACTTGATACACAACATCCCATTCCCTTGATTTGTCATTCCAAGAGTACTGCTGAAGGGATATCTTTTTTCCCTTCTCAATGTACAGAAGCAGGTACCATCCCCCGTAAATTTTGGAAAAGCAAGTCTTAACATATTTCACATTTGGTATTTCTTTGGCAAACTTGAGGGCAGCCTGGCTGATTTCTTCCTTTTGGAGTAATTCTGGTGTGTCCACCGCATTTGCTGCAGCTTTACTGGTTACATAGTCGGGAGGCGGCGGTAGGGGTTTCAGCAATGGGTCTGTTGCTCCAGGGGATTGTCGCGAAGATTGAGTTGGCGGTTCGTTGGCGATAGGCTTAGCCGCCCTGAATCCGGGCACGCAGCCTATGACCATGACAGCTACGAAGACAGTCACCAGGAACGGCGCGGATGAGAAGAACTTGACCACTTGATACCCAGTCAAAACCATTTAGATATATTAACAGGATACCATCAGCAAAGAAAAAAGGCAAGGTTATTTGATCACTCTTGCGACACATAAGTTTCAGCTAGTCACCGCCTTGCCTGATATTCATTACACTTAGGGTGAGCTCTCTTATATAACAGACCACTATGTTACGATTAAATAGTGTTCTGCAAGAAAAGACACCGATCCTGCGTGGTATGTATTATTATGGAGCCATGAAAAAACGTAGTCAGAAAATAGTGGCCCTTGTGGGCAGACCAAACGTGGGCAAATCGACCCTTTTTAACATCCTGGTGGGGCGCCGTAAGGCATTAGTGGAAGACGTACCTGGACTTACGCGAGACCGGAATTACGGCGAATGCGCCTTAGGGGATAACCCTTTCTTGGTTGTAGATACCGGCGGTCTTGAGCCTACGAGCTCTGACGAGATCCTGTCTCAGATGCGTGAACAGACCACGATAGCAATACAAGAGGCGGATGTAATCGTCTTTATAGGCGACGGCAAGACAGGACTCCACCCTTCAGATTATGACCTTGTGAGGCTGTTACAGCGGACCCAGAAAACAATTTTCTACGTAGTAAACAAGATTGATTCTGAAAAGAGTGATGAGCTTGCATTCGATTTTTATGCGCTTGGGGTCGAGCCCCTTTTTGCGCTTAGCGCACTGACCGGTTACGGCCTTAACGATTTTCTGGATGCTTTGCTGCCTAAAATACCAGTTGGCGCAGAAACCCCTGATTCACCTGAGGAGCAAGAGGGGCGTCCTCGGATCGCTGTGGTGGGGAGGCCCAACGTAGGGAAATCAACCTTGATAAATCTCCTCGTTGGTGAGGAACGGGTTTTGGCTAATCCAGCCCCGGGTACCACCAGAGATTCCATCGACGCCATCGTCCGGCGAGATGGCAAGGAGTATCTCTTCATCGATACTGCGGGGATACGCAGGCGCAGCCGCATCAGCGGAGATGTCGAGAAATACAGCGTGATCAAAGCATTTCAAAGTATAAACCGCTGCGATATCGCCATTCTTCTGTTGGATGCCTTGGAGTTTGTTACCGATCAGGATGCTCGCATTGCGGGCTATGCCTTTAACCACGGTAAAGGCGTAATCATTGCGATCAACAAATGGGATGCGATTCCGAAGGATCAAAATACGGCCGACGCATGCGTCGAGAAAGTGAGGTCTGCCCTCAAGTATTTGGATTATGCACCGGTGTTGACGATTTCGGGATTGCGAGGGACCAGGGTTCCCCGACTGTTCACACTCATCGACGAAATAGAGAGCGCCTACACGAAACGAATTTCAACTGGAGAATTGAACCGGTTTTTGAGGGAAGTGGTAGCTAATACCCCGCCAGGAATGTATAGGAAGACGAAAAGGATCAAGATCTACTACACGACTCAGACTGGGATCTCACCTCCAACAATAGCTCTGTTCTCCAACTATCCGGAAGCTATACATTTTTCTTATCGCCGCTTCTTGACAAATCGCATACGGGAACGCTTCCAATTCGGGACATCCCCATTAAGGCTTCTCTTTCGTAAACGGACTAGGAGCGATACGAAGAAATATGCATCAATGGACGATTCTTGATAGAAAAATATGTTGACATAATACTGGAGCGTCGTAATGTTTTTGCCATGCATTTATTATGCACTGACCATGGGCTATTCCGAAAGATACGTCTTATTACGGTTGGGAGTATGTGTGGAGAAAACCTTGCTGGTTCTGGATCCGTCGGTTGATCACGCTGAGACCCAGTCACTCTATAGAAAAACATGAATAATATTAAAACAAAGCAAATCGTTCGTTTTGGGGAAATACAGGACTTGATCAAGTCTTACTATCCTGATGCGGACCTGGACCTGCTTCGTCATGCCTACATCTTCTCTGCCCAAGTACACCAGGGGCAAACGCGACGGTCTGGCGAACCTTATCTGGTTCATCCTGTGGCAGTAGCGGGCATCTTGGCAACAATGAAGCTTGACGAAGCCTCCGTAGCTACAGGGTTCCTCCATGATACGGTCGAAGACACGCTGACCACGGCGGACCAACTAGAAGAGATCTTTGGGAAAGAAATAGCCCTCCTGGTTGATGGTGTCACCAAAATTAGCAAAATAGAGTTTCAATCGCGCGAGGAGCGCCAGGCGGAAAACTTTCGGAAAATGATCCTAGCCATGAGTCGGGACATAAGGGTCCTCATTGTCAAGCTGGCCGACCGCCTCCACAACATGCGGACGTTGGATTATATGCCGCCAAACGCCCAAAAAAGGATCGCATCTGAGACCATGGAGATCTACGCTCCTCTTGCTGCGCGATTAGGTATTTATTGGATGTGGACCGAACTGGAGGACCTATCTTTCCGTTTCCTCGACCCTGAGCGTTACAACGACATCAAGAAACGTCTAGAAGAATCCCTTAAGCTAAGAGAAGGCTACGTCAACAACGTGCTTGAAATCATAAGAGACAAACTCGCTCAATACAACATTACGGCCGTGACCAAAGGGCGAAATAAGGAGATCTACAGCATACATCGCAAGATGCTGGCCCAGAATCTCGCTTTCGATCAAATTCACGATCTGACAGCGTTTCGAATCATTTTGAACAGCGTCAACGAATGTTACGCGGTGCTGGGCCTTATCCATTCGCTTTGGCGACCTGTTCCAGGGCGGTTCAAGGATTACATAGCTATGCCAAAAGGAAACGGTTATCAATCTCTGCACACCACAGTGATAGGACCAGAGGGGGCCCGTATCGAAATCCAGATTCGAACACGTGAAATGGACCTTATCGCAGAGGAAGGTATTGCAGCGCACTGGTCGTATAAGGAGGGGAAGGCTGTCGAGGCCGAAGATGCCAAGGTTGTGAACTGGCTTAGGCAGATGATGGAATGGCAGCAAGACTTGGAAGATCCTAGGGAGTTCTTCGAGAATGTTCGAGTGGACCTATATCCCGACGAAGTTTACGTCTTTACCCCCAAGGGAGAAGTCAAGGAATTTCCCAAAGGTGCCACGCCGTTGGACTTCGCTTACTCCATCCACACCGAAGTAGGACACCGCTGCACCGGTGCTCGGGTAAACGGGAAGATGGTCCCCCTGAAATACCAGCTCAACACCGGTGACACAGTCGAAATTATCACTTCCCTTCATCAGAGACCCAGCAAGGACTGGCTGAAGTTTGTCAAGACAGGACGGGCCAGAGCCAAAATAAGACACTATGTGTTAGCTGAAGAACGAGACCGGGCTATCGAGATAGGGAGGGAAAGCGTCGATCGAGAGCTTAAGAAATGGAAGATCGACCTGAACAAGGTAGAGAAAGAGAGTGAAATCCTCAAGCTCGCCAATGAGCTGAGCTTTAAGACAGAAATCGACTTTTATGCCGCCATCGGATACGGCCGCGTCTCGCCCAAGATTGCTGTTACCAAACTGGTACCCGCGCATGAGAGGGAAAAGGCTAAGTCCGCCGTTTCTGAAGAAGTCCTGGTCCCGAGAAAACTAGCAGATCGGAAGAGCGGAGTTAGAGTACAGGGGTTGCTGGACGTGATGGTGAACTTTGCCCGGTGCTGCAATCCGCTCCCCGGGGATTCCATCCGCGGGTACGTGACGCGAGGTCGAGGAGTAACCATACACAAAGAAGACTGCGATAACCTGAAGGTGGCTGATAGGAAACGTGTCGTTGACGTCTCCTGGGATGAGCATCAACAGGTGATTCGCACAGTGGGATTAACCGTCGAGGCCGAAAACAGGACCGGCTTGCTGGCCGCCATAAGCGGCGTATTCTCATCAAACGATTCCGACATCATGCAGGCAACTGTCAAGACCGTAAACGATACCAGAGCCCTTGGAGTCTTTCAGATTTCAGTGCGTAATGTCGAGCACCTGACTCGGGTCATCAATGCCTTGCGCAGCCTCAAAGGCGTTTCACGAGTCGAGAGGATGGGGAAGATCTAACTTGCTTGACCGGTCACTCTTCTCGATCAGTCGGACGTTACCATCTCCACCAGTACGATCCCACTAGATACGAGACGAGATCCCTCAAGGCGCTTTCAACACCTTATTTGATCGGATACACCGTGTGCAGACCTTGGCTCTTCGCACGGTCTTGCCGTCGCCAGTGACGATGCGAATCATTTGAAGGTTTGGCAGAGAGATCTTCTTTGTACGGTTATGGGCATGGCTCACATTGTATCCCCTCAGGGGGCCTTTACCGCATATTTCGCAGATCCGAGACATGATTGTTTCTCCGTTTCGTGGTAACTATGATCCTAACGATCACTGTCCTTCTTTGGATGCCTCCACAAAGGCCATCCTCAGTTGGAAAAGAGTGTCGCGTAATATTTTCTTTTCCTCTTCGGTCAAGTTTCCTCGCGTCTTCTCTTCGAGTAGCGCAATCAGATCGATGGTGTGCTTTGCTCCCGGTAAGTCCTTGTGTACTTGTTCCTGACCTTGTATTTGTAAAAAACCAAGCTGTAACAGAGCGGTTTCAGCCAGCCCCACTATAAATCCTGAAAAATCCACAGGCGGTAAGGGCTTTCTTGGCTCCTCACTACTCGATCGTGTCTTCTCAGCTTCTTCTTGCCGCCGAGGCTTTTCCTCTTCTTGTTCAGGGCGTGAGGATTCAGCCCCGTGGTGTTTTTCCCCGTCGTCTTTGAACCGTCTCTTATCTCTTACAGTGAAGCCTTGGCTCTGGCTCGATTCGTCTTCCATCCCTTCATCCTCCACTAATTGAAACAACAAATACTATCACAACCCTCTTCTGGGATAAACAGGATTCTTCCTCTCAAACTCTTCTAGTATTTTTCGAGAATATTCATCCGCCACTCGAGGAACCACTATATTGACCGTTACAAGAAAGTCACCGCGCACTGGGTCTGTCAGAGACGGGAAGCCTTTTTCTTTGAACCTAAATACGGTTCCCGGCTGGGTCCCTGGCGGTATTTTCAAGACCAGTCGTCCATCCGGACCGGGTATTTCAATGGGGCCGCCTAGGACTGCTTCAACCAAAGTAATTCCTACAGGAAAATAGATATTCTTGCCCTCTCGCTTGAACAGGTCGTGACCTGTGACGGTTATCTCCAGGTACAGGTCGCCGGGCGCTCCTCCTCGAATGCCTGGAGCCCCTTGTCCCGACACGCGGATTCGAGACCCTGTATCCACACCGGCTGGAATTTTGACGTCTATCTTTCTATCCTTGATGCGAACAAAAGCATGCACGCCCTGATAGGCTTGACCAAAATCCACAGTCAGGTTGTATTCATAATCTCGACCTCGAGCTGGGCCGAAGTACCTTTCTCTTCTAGAGGACTGGGCTCTCGTAAACTGCGAGAAAAAATCGTCGAAAATACCGCCTCCAGCAGCTTGATCGAACCCATAGGCACGGCCGTAGGGATATGCCCTCCGGCCAAAAACACCCCCGGCGCCGTAGGGACCGGTTTCCGGCTGTCCCCAACGGTCGTCTTCATAGCCGTACATGTCGAATCGCCGTCTCTTGTCCGAGTCAGACAGCACCTCATAGGCTTCACAGATTTCTTTGAAGCGCTGTTCTGACGCCTTACTGTTGTTGTTGAGATCAGGATGATGTTGTCGCGCAAGACGTCGGTAGGCACGTTTAATCTCTGCCTCGGATGCATCCCGACGAACGCCTAGTATCTTGTAAGGATCAGACTTTAGCATCTGCAAGCTTCCGAACCATTCGGTTCTTTCTCCGTGCTATATTAGCAGATTCATTGCCAGTCGCAAACCACTCCCCGTCCCCTCGGTCGGTGCTCCTCTTGGATCTGCATAAGCAAAGCCAAAAGCGTCTGTGAAACACAGCAGGCTTGCCCCTAACTGCCCGGTTTTTGCCCCCTCCTAAGGAACGTTAATCAGAGCATTCAACACAGACGGTGCGTTCAGAATAAATAGACGCTTTGGGCAGTACTATCTCAAGAATTCCATCTATGTAGGTAGCCGTCACCTTAGAAATATCAGGTATCCCAGGAAGATTAAACCGACGCTCAAAAAAACCTTGAACTCGCTCTATGGCATGGTAAACAGCCATCTTGGGCTCAGATTCGAGATTCCTAATCCCCGATAGGATGAGCGTTGTGCCCTCCACCTCCAAGTTGATGTTGTCCTTGCCCACTCCCGGCAATTCAGCCCTGAACATTAAGGCTTCAGGCGTCTCAATAACATCCACGACAGGATACCATTTTCCTCGCCGGTTCTTTCTTCCTTCGTGGAATCCCACGCCCAGCATTTGATGCGCTCTCTCATGAAAATCGAGCAGGTCTCGCAGCGGATCCCATTTATTAAGTGTCATGGAACTCTCCCGGACTCGGAACTATTCGCGTCTTACGGGCACACCATCGCACCCAAAATTATGACTTTTCTTTCAGATAGTCAAGGCCGACGGTTCTACGGGTAACCACGGTTCGTTTAACGCCCTGGCTGCGTCGTGAGAGATGCGGCGTCACTTTTGCGCTGACTTTCAAGGATGTATCCTGAACTACGAAGCTTCTCCATCAGAGAAGAGCCTTTCCCCTTGGGGACCTGTATTGTATGTGTCAGGACTAGAGCCCCGACTTTGGCAGGAAATGTCGGGTGGGTTGGCTTGATTTTTGGGTTACTGGCCAGAACTTCACGGGCTGGGATGCCCAACAATTGAGCTATCTTGGCTATCGTCAAGTCGCATGTAAGTCTGATTCCCACAATTTGCTCGAAAACCAACGGGGCCTGGCGAGGGATACGGATACCGTAAAACTGCCTGTGGGCGTTTATGATGGTCAACGCGATCCAACGGGAAATGAGCTGTTCAGTAGTTGGTGGAAGAGGAACGTCCCAGAAACACGATGCGTCCCATTTTAGCTGGGCATCATTTATTGTTGAAGCGGAAGTTGTATATGCAGCGGCAGCCAACAGCCAATTCTGACCCTTTATTTGGGATCGAAGGGATTTTATACGACTTGCGAAGCATCGAGTCGCTAGCTGGATATCCATCCTGTCATCGTGCCATGAATCGTCCTCCATCTCGAGTCCTTCGTGCTTACCGCAAGGCTTGTCAAGAAACCAGAGGCCTGAGTACGACACTTTTTTGTTCGTCTTGGTCATCCCGGGGAGCACTGAAGCAAACAGTACGAATTCACTAGGGGCGCCTGCTTTTGCCAGGAGTTCTCTTAGCAGCCAACCTCTTGTGTCGTACTGGATCAACCATTCGATGAGTACGCTTCTGGCATCCAGTAACAGGAAATTAACTTGGGCGGTTATGCGATATCTCACGTCGGATCTCTCAAGGGGTATTGTCTCTCCGGCAAACGAATAAGGCTTTTTTAAGATGTCCGGCGGTAGAGCGTATCTGACTTGGATGCGGGATTCGGGGTCCCTTTCAGCCGCATCACAACGGTTGAACTGGCCCATGGCTGCGACAAGCAAAAGGCTGAGACAGAGACATGACCCAAACATACTGCCCCAACGGGCTCTTCCAATCCAGGCGAGCCTCTCTTTGCAGACAGGCTTAACCGAGAACGCTTTTCCAGCGGTGCTCGCATAATGAGGCGTTGCAGGCCTAGCTGCGGCAAAGAGGGGCTTCATTTTGATCGGGCCGACAGCTCCTGCTCTATTTTGCGCAGTTTTTGCTGTACAAGTATGTTCTCTGGATTTGCTGACAGTGATTTGCGATATGATTCTGCTGCCTTTTCTTTCATGTCAAGCCCAACCTGGACATCGCCTAGATGATCGTAGATTATGGGATCAAGGGGAACTTTCTGCACGGCCTGTTCCAGGTACGACAGCGCCTCTTGGTCGTTTCCCTTCTTGTGGAGAACCCAGGCCAGAGAGTCCATGATGTACCCGTCGTCTGGTTTCAATTTTATTGCCTGACGGATCAAACGCTCACCACGCTCGATGTCCACTGCCGAAGACACTAACGTGTATCCAATGAAATTAAGGGCTCCGGGATCATCCGGTTTCTCTGCTAGTATCTTTTCCATTTCTGCCAAGCCCCGCGAACGCCTTCCGCTCTTTTCAAGGCAGTTGCCCAGCGCATAGCGTATCCTGTTATCTTTGGGGTCTATCTCGAGGGCTTTCTCGTAGATACCAATGGCCTCATCCAGGCGGTATAGTTCCTCAAGGATGGACGCCTTGATTTCCAGCAGGTCCGTATCGTTTGTATCAGGGAGTATGGTCTCATCAATATACCTGATAGCCTTGTCGTAATTTCTCTTTCGAAGAAACATCAGCGCCAACATGACCCGTGAGTTGACAAATGTGGGCTGACCTTTCTGAATTTCTAGGAATTCCTTCTCCGCCTCTTCAAGCTTGCCTTGTTCTTTGAGGATTCGACCGAGCTGAAAACGAGCCTGATCCCATCCTGGCTTGGCCTGAAGTACTTTGTCCAACATTTCTTTGGCCTTATCAAATTGTTTTTGTTCGGCTAGGATGAGAGCCATGCGAATTTGAATGCCTAGGTTAGTCGGCGCAAGCCTACTCAGTTCCTCAAAAACCGAATATGACTCCGGAAACTTTTTTTGATCCGCCAGGATTTGGCCCAGCTTCAAGCGGGCGTTGATGTTGAATGCGTCCAACCTGATTGCTTCTCTGAAACAATTCTCCGCCTCAGGGTAATTTTTCTGGAGGCTATAGACCATTCCCAGCTCAAGATATGCCTGGGGAGCGGCCACATCCTTTTTTTCGAGTATCTTCTGAAAGAGTTCTATCGCCTTGTCGTATTTCTTGGCCTCTACATAGACTTTGGCAAGATAAAACACACCCTCCTTTTCGTCAGGGAATTGGGATATCATCTTCTGAAAGGTTTTCTCAGCGTCATCAAAAAGGTCTTGGGACGCCTGTAGTGATCCCAAGAAAATGTAAAGGTCTCTGTCATCCGGCTTCAGCTCCAATGCCTTGCCGTAGCATTCAGAAGCGCGTTGACGATCGTTGGTAACTGTATAAATTTTCCCCAAGAGGGTATAGGCCGGTTCGAAACACGGGTCGAAAATAATCGCCATTCGGGCCATCATAAGGGCTTCTGCGATCTTCCTGGCACGGGCAAGTACGGCCCCCACTCTGGTATGTAAATAGGCCGAGCTGGGATCCAGCCTCAGGGACTTGTGCAGGTATTTTATAGCAGATTCTTGGTCTCCAAGTGCCTCAGCGTCTTCGGCCAAGAGGAAAAAGTATCCTGGGTCGTTTTCCAAATCTGGCACCCGGATCATCTCTGGAGTGCTTAAGCGATCCCTGAACGCATAAATTGGCGATGGAGCATCGCTATAAAGAACCATCATCCATACACAGATGAAGGCAAATGCGGGAAAAATTCTTTTCAGCATGTTTTCATCCTAAGGCTCACTCTTTTTGCGTGAGACGCATGGGCTCTCCTGTTGCCGATCCCGAGGCCTCTCTTGTGAGATGACACGGCGCTGGAATTGACAGTTGAATTGACCTGCTTGGCTGCGATCCTACGGGGCCTTTCGACACGGGAGACTCGTTGGACATCTTAGCTCTTGGTCATCAGAATTGACTGGGCTTTGGAAGCGGAATTTGGACGGAGGGATTCAATAGCCTCCTTGTAAGGCGGATTACCGAACACCGCGCTGCCAGCCACGAGTACGTCTGCGCCGCAATCATATAGGCTTGGAGCGTTTTGCGACGTTACACCACCGTCTATTTCCAAGAGGATATGAAAACCTGAACGATCTATCATGTGTCTAATGGCCCTCACTTTTTCCATCATGCTCTCTATGAATGTCTGCCCCCCGTACCCGGGGTTCACTGTCATGATCATGATGACGTCAACATCGCTGAGTAGATAGCGTACGGAATCAAGTCCTGTCCCCGGATTTAATGCTACCCCCGCCTTCATACCAAGGTCTCGAATCTGACCCAAGACTCTGTGGATATGGTGCGTCGCCTCAGGATGCACGGTCAGGATGTTTGCGCCGGCAGCATGAAAATCATTCACATAGAGTCCTGGATCCATGATCATGAGATGTACATCCAGTGGGATTCTAGCAGCCTTCTTTATGGCATGCACCACCAAGGGGCCGATGGTGATGTTGGGGACGAACACCCCGTCCATCACATCCACGTGAAGCCAGTCCGCGCCAGCATCCTCCACATCTAGAACCTCTTGCCCTAAACGAGAAAAATCAGCTGAAAGTAGCGAAGGGGAAATAATTCTCTTGCTTTGAACAGCCATGTCTAAGCCTTAAACAATCCTCGAATACTCGGCCCAATTACGATGCCCTGCTAGCTTATCTTAGAGGCCCAACGACGACAAGCTCCTGAACAAGTTACAAGCCTATTCCAGGAAGCTGATAGCCGCAATTCGCACACTTACCCTCGGAGGATGCAAGCACCCTGATTGTGTATCCCCGTCTATCAATAACCAATGCCCCGCAGCCAGGGCAGAAGGTCTTCTCTCCCTCATCCAAGGGGACGTTTCCCGTGTAAACGAAGAGCAGCCCGGCGTCGAGGCCGATCTGCCTCACCTTCCGGAGCTTCTCTACGTCGGTAGGTGGCAAACTCGTTTCCTTGTACCGTGGATAAAAGCGACTCACATGCCATGGAGTCTCCGGTCCTAAGCGAGCGTGGATGAATTCGGCCAACGTCCTGACCTCCTCCAAACTGTCGTTTAACGTGGGAATAAGGAGGGTTGTCGCCTCGACCCATATTCCCATGCGCTTCATTATTTGAAGCGAGTCGAGCACTCCGTGGAGGTGCGAATGGCAGTATTTCCGATAAAAATCATCGCTAAACGCCTTTAGGTCCACGTTGGCTGCGTCAATCAACCCCTGCGCGTCTTCCAGCATCTCAAGAGACATATATCCATTGGTCACCCACACATTATACAGGTTCCTTTTGTGCGCTTCTTTCATAGCGTCCTTGGCCAATTCGTAATAGATCGTGGGCTCGGTGTATGTGTAGGAAATACTTTTGCAGCCTGTGCGAAGGGCCATCTCGACTATACTTTCTGGGGAATAAGACTGCCCCATGATCCTACCGTGATCCCTAGGGACCTGCGATATTGAATAGTTTTGGCAAAAAGAGCATCTGAAGTTGCACCCCATGGTCGCGATCGAGAAGGAACTGGTCCCCGGCAAGAAGTGAAACAATGGCTTTTTTTCTATGGGATCTACATTAGTTGATACTATTTTGTCATACACGAGTGTGCAAAGCGTTCCCTGGATGTTTTCTCTGACGCGGCATATCCCTCTCTTGCCCTCTTTGATTCTGCATCGGTGCCTGCAGAGGAAACATCGGACAGCTCCATCATCAATTCTTTCGTAAAGCAGCGCTTCTTTCAACGTCTTCCTCCTGAAGGACTTGGACAAGTCTTGAGGCAAGATTGTCAAAATGGCCGTTGGACATGATAAGGATGACATCGTGTGGTTTAAGGTTGTTAAGTACGAATTCAAGTATCGCATCAGATGTATTGAACCAAGCTCCTGATATTCCTCGAGCTTTAAGAGCAGAAACTAGACGCCCTGCGCTGAAGCGGCTATCTAATGGGTCCGTGTTCCGGAACTCAGGCTCTTTAATGACGGCCATGTCGGCGTCCCCGAAGCAATCTGCGTAAGCATCTTGGAATATTGCTGTTCGACTGGAATTGGATCGCGGCTCAAACACTGCGATGAGCCTTCTTCCTCGCCAGTGCGTACGGATCGCCTTAATAGTCTCTCCAACAGCAGTAGGATGGTGGGCAAAGTCGTCAATAACGGTTGCCGTGGACGTCGAAACCAATATTTGTTGTCTGCGAGCTGGCATCTTGTATGTGGAGAGGGCGTCAAGTGAAGTTTGGGGATTAATGCCTGCAAGATCGGCTACGGCAACAGCGGCCAAGGCATTGAGCCCATTATGCATCCCCATGAATGACACTGTTCCCCCAACTGCTGAGGTCCGTCCCTTTCTTAGACAGAGATCCAGCCCGGTCCCGGAATTTTTCGCATGTATCAACGTCCATGTGCAGTCTCTGCTAGTGCCGTAAGTGACTGTGCGTCCCGAAAAGTCTAGGATCCTACGCATTAGGTTCGGGTATTCGGCGCAGGCCACAAGGGCGCCTTCAGGGGAAATCTGACCCCAAAACTTGCTAAACTGCTCCTCGATCTGAGACAGGTTTTCATATATGTCTGCATGATCAAATTCACACGACGTGACAACACCTATATACGGATGATAATGGAGAATTTTGGGCTTTTTGTCAAAGTAGGCCGTATCATACTCATCCCCTTCCAATACAAAATATTTCCCATAACCAATTCTATAGTTGGATCCAACATTCCCATGGACGCCGCCAATGAGGAAGCTGGGATCAAATCCGGCTTTCATGAAAATCCACGCCACCATGGAACTCACCGTGGTCTTTCCATGCGTACCTGCGACTACAATGAGTCGTTTATCTCTCAGGAAAAATTGATTTAGGGATTCAGGCAGTGAAGTGTACGGTAGGCCAAGCCTTTCTATTTCCAGCGCCTCAGGATTGGACCTCCTTGCGACGTTGCCTACTACTACAAGATCAGGACGAGGGATAAGATTTTGAGCCTTGTAGCCTATTTTGACGTGGATGCCCAGCGCATCCAGCATCAGGCTGGTAGGCGGATACGCTGCTTGATCAGAGCCGGTAACTTTGACGCCGCAGCTGTGAAAGAGGCCAGCCAAGGCAGACATGCCTGTGCCGCAAATGCCAATGACATGCACATGCTTGAGGTCTTTCAAGCTTGAGAATGACAGGCGGCTGGCCCCATGTGTTCGTTCTATCATCATGTGTGCCTATCACCGATACGAGTGGCTGTCAACAAAGCCTAGGAAGGCTTCCGTTTGCGGATCTGGGCTTTGCACCCAATTTTCGGTACACGCTTAGCGACTCCTATATTGATAGTCTCAGCTTTTTGGATTCGACTGTGTCTTTTAATCACTAGTCACCGCGTAGTAACAGCGCTTCGGTGAATGCACAAGGCCTTTCTTCTTCAACGATTCTATTACGTTCGAGACTTCCTTGGACTCGATATCTAAAGATTTGGCCAAGTCCCCGGGTCGTATTGGTTTTCCGGCTTTCTTCATCGCATCCAGCACTACTTGCTCCTTGTCGGCCATTGGCACACCTCCTACTGTCTTGTCTTTTATCATGCACTGTCGTAAGAGCGTTTACAGAAATATTGTACTTTCTTGATTTAACTGGTGCAACTTGAATCGCAGAAGTTTTGAACAATAATTTGCGAGAAGATTTGCTGTACGCTACACGTTTAGACAATGCCCAAGAGCGGCCGAGGAAGGTTTCATGAACAACAGGTATCCCCTTGTAATCATATCCACAGACGGAACTTACTTTCTGATTCGTCATGTCAAAGAAGAGGACCGCGTAGGGCTCGAAAGTTTTTTTAGCGCACTTTCTGAGACGGAGAGGTGGCTCAGCCGTATCAACACCGCGGATTCGAAAACGCGCAAGCCATGGTTCGACGGCACACAAGAAGAACAGTGCATTCCTTTTGTGGCCCAGGACATGAACGATCAAGTGATAGCAGCCTACGCACTACTGGAAAGGCATGCTTCTCCGTGTCTCGCCCACATCGCCCATGTACGAATCATGGTCGCACCTGGGTATCGGGCAAGAGGCCTAGGTTCGCGGATGATCATCGAGTTGTCCGACTTAGCCTCGTGCATGGGGATAGAAAAGGTGGTGGCAGAGTTTGCAGGAGACATGGAGGAGGTCGCTATAAAAGCAGCCTTAAGGCTCAACTTCGTAAAACAGGCTACCCTAAAAGATTACATCAAGGACTCGGGAGGAGGATTCCATGATCTGGTCATTATGGTCAAAACCATAGGGCCATGCCCAGGAGATTTCTAGATGTCTGTCATGAGTAGGAGGACCTTATGCAATACCAAGACCTAGTAGTAGAACAGCAAGGCGAGGTAGGAGTCATCACGCTCAATTCGCCAAAGACCATTAACGCCCTCTCGAAAAACATGATCATAGAGCTGACCGATGCTCTCCAAGGCTTTGATTCACAGCAGACAGCGAAGGTTATCATCATCAAAGGGAGCGGCAAGCATTTTTGCTCCGGGCACAATCTCTCGGAGATGGTCGGGGGCACCATGACCGAATACAAACTCATTTTCGAGAAGTGCACTCGGATGATGAACTTGATTCACGAGATCAATCAGGTTGTCATCACGCAGGTTCATGGCATAGCCACCGCGGCCGGTTGTCAACTGGTTGCCCAGAGCGATTTGAGTGTGGCCGGAGAATCTGCCCGTTTTGGAACCCCTGGCGTAAAAATAGGGTTGTTTTGCACCACTCCCATGGTGCCTCTCTCCCGCACGGTCGGTCGAAAGATTGCCCTGGATATGCTTCTATCCGGCAGGATGTTGTCTGCCAAAGAGGCGCAGCAGTATGGACTTGTAAGCAGGGTGGTTCCGGACGATACGCTCGGCGAAGTCACCATGGACCTGGCTCAGTCCATAGCAGAATTCAGTCCACTCACGCTGGGAATTGGAAAGAAGGCTTTTTATAACCAGGTAGATATGGATCAGAGGCGCGCCTATGAATTCGCCCTCAATGTCATCTCGTTGAATCTTATGGCCGAAGACGCCCAGGAGGGGATCAGCGCGTTCTTGGAGAAGCGGTCGCCTATTTGGCGGGGAAGATAAGTCGGGGATGTATGTCTTGGCGGCCACGTTGGTAGGAGTACGTGACTCCATCCCGTCTTCTCTTGCGCCAGTTTCTTTAGCCTGGTTGCTCTGTACTCGTGGCCTCTATTAATGACGACATTGCTTCGCTGCGGTCACAATGACAAGGATTCGTCATTTTTGTGGTTGGGAGGAGCCAGAGGCTGCACAGCAATCTCCGTGACGTCCTCCAACTCTCATGTGTAGCGAAACCCGACACCACTTTCGAGACCTGCCATAACAGAATAGCTGCCTGCAACTATCCCGTTCCTTAGCAAAGGAGCGCAGCCTGACGCGGAAATCATTTCTTGGCTGACAGAACTTCCCTGACCCAGCCATACGCGGCTATCATGCTCGGAAACCCAACGATTGTCCCGGACAGGAGCACCGCCTGCATGACCTCTTCGGCCGTGGCGCCCAATTCCATCGCCCTTCGCGAGTGGGACCTCACGGCGCCCTTTGATTCTGCGCCGATTGCGATGCCGAGTTGCAAAAGGTGCTGAGTCTTTTCCTCCAGAGGGCCGCTTTTCGATGATAATGTCCCAATTTTCTTGTAAGCGTCTGACAGTTCCTGGTACTGTTCAATGAACTGTCTAAATATATCAGGTATGTACATGTGGTTACTCCTATAGATTATTGTCAGACTGTCCTGACGATGCCTTCCCGCGGCCTATTATAGCATCCATATCCTATATTACTGAATCGCATGTTTTATGACGATGAATCCACCTATCAACAATATCATGAAAACTACGGCAAGCAGATTAAAATATTTGTCGATAAATGATCGAATGGGGGGGCCAAAAAAATAAATGAGGGCTCCCACAAGAAAAAATCTCGCGGATCGACTCAACACCGATGCGATCATAAATATGGTGAAATCTATCTTGAAGGCTCCGCCTGCTATGGTGAAGATTTTGTAAGGAATAGGTGTGAAACCAGCAATTGCAACAGCCCATCCCGCATAGGTATTGTATAGACTGCCGACGTAATCCCATTTTTCTGCGAATCCGTACAGCTCAACGATTCGGCAACCGATCCTCTCCATGAATTCATATCCGATCAGATAGCCGAACATACCGCCTATCACTGAGCCGATAGAACACACAAAGGCATAGTAAAAGGATTTACTAGGTATAGAGATGGCCAGAGCCATCAAAAGCACGTCGGGAGGGATAGGAAAGAACGAAGACTCTGAAAAAGCAAGGATAAAAAGAGCCGGGACTGCGTAGCGGCTGTAGGCCCAGGTTAGAACCCAGTCATAGAGTTTTCGGAGAATATGCATTTATAAAAGCCTTTCAAAGGGGTCTCTCAGCAACGGGCAAGATTCTGTGGGTTGACCACGGACAGCGCCAGTGATATCGAAGGTTGCCATGCAGGAACTCGATAAAGCTTGTTGGGAAAAAAATCAAGAAAAAGGGTGGAACCTCGATTCACTTATCTCTTTGGCCAAGGAGGCAAAGGCAAGGGCTTCGGCTCCGCTGAGCCGATTCCGAGTCGGCGCGGCGGTCCTTACGCGCAGTGGCAGTATTTTCGAGGGGTGCAATACGGAATCTTTGATCCCGGTCTTGGGCGTATGCGCTGAACGCAATGCCGTCAACCACGCAATAATCCACGGAGAGAATGAATTTCTCGCTGTGGCGGTAGTTTCCGACCTCAATACCCCGCTCCTCCCTTGTGGAACTTGTCTTCAATATCTGCAGGAATTTGGCCGTCAACAGGGCCGGGACATACTCATCGTGGCCGAAGGCAGACTAGGTGACCGCGTGGTGACTAGCGTAGATACCCTGTTTCAGGGAGGTTTCAGCCGCGATACCAGCGTGAGGGATATCCAGGAATCCTTTCGCTGGTCAGACGATGACGCCTAACAGTCCTCAATAAGTGATGGAAATCTCGCAATATAGCTTGTGTCATGATTATGAGGGGACGGAATTAGTATCCATCATCCGGCAACAGGCCGTTCTGAAAAGGCTTGTCACAATGCCCGGAAGTACAATAAAATAAATAACATTACTGTAATATTGCAAAGCTATTTCCGATAATCCCCACAACCATGGGATAGAGTCAGAAATAGCCCCAGAAAGAACTAAGGCTTGAAATGGTAAGCAGACCGCAACCACGCAAGAAAGTAGTACCGTCTGGAGCGCCGCCGAAACCGAAAGCAAAGCTGGGAGTTAGAGAACTAATTTTCCAGCGCATGTTCTCCAGGTCCGATTCGGACCCATTGGGAATGGTCGAGTGGTCGCTTCGGACGGCCGTCATCAGAAACGCCAAGGGTGAAGTCATCTTCGAGCAGACCGACGTCGAGGCCCCTGCTAAGTGGTCTGATATGGCTGTTACTGTGGTGGCCTCGCGGTATTTCAGGGGCAAAATAGGCGGGGAGGAACGAGAAAGCAGCATCCGAGGACTCTTACTGCGAGTGGTGGATACAATAACCGCTTGGGGCATAGATCAATCCTATTTCGCGACGCCACAAGACGCCGCTGTGTTTCGCGATGAGCTGCTGGTAATGCTGCTGTTCCAGATGGCTTCGTTCAACAGCCCGGTCTGGTTCAACGTTGGAATAGAGCCCAGGCCTCAATGCTCGGCTTGTTTTATTCTCAACGTCCAAGATACCATGGATTCAATTCTCCAATGGTATTACCAAGAGGGGTTAATATTCAAAGGTGGCTCTGGATCGGGCGTAAATCTCTCCCTGCTGCGTTCCTCCCGGGAGCCCTTGGCTAGCGGCGGCACTGCATCAGGTCCTGTTTCCTTCATGCGTGCAGCCGACGCCTCAGCAGGCGTCATCAAATCAGGCGGCAAGACGCGACGAGCAGCCAAAATGGTGATTTTGGATATCAATCATCCAGACATCCTTGACTTTATTCGCTGCAAGGCTTTGGAAGAGAGAAAGGCTCTGGCCCTGATCCGCGCCGGTTACGACCCCTCCTTCGAGGGCGAAGCCCATTCCAGCGTTGCATTCCAGAACTCGAATCATTCTGTCCGCGTAACCGATGCATTCATGAAGGCCGTTGAAGCAGGTGAAAAATGGGAAACGCGATACATACTTAACGGTCAAGTAGCTAATACATATAAGGCAATAGACTTATTTCGTGAGATTGCGGAGGCTGCTTATCAATGCGGAGATCCGGGGCTGCAGTTTGAGAAGGCCATCAATGATCAACATACTTGCCCAAATACAGCCCCCATCAGAGCTTCCAACCCATGCTCAGAGTATTTTAATGTAGATGATTCCGCGTGCAATTTGGCTTCGCTCCGACTCACAGCCTTCCTTGAGGAAAAGGAAGGCACATTCAACGTTAGTGCCTTTCGACAAGCGGTTTCCGTAATGGTAACCGCTCAGGATATTTTGATAGATCGAGCTGCATATCCATCTGAAGCCATTAGACAGAACTCAAGGTCACTGAGAGCCATCGGCCTCGGTTATGCAGATCTTGGCGCTATGCTTATGTCGCTTGGCCTGCCGTATGATTCAGACGAGGGTCGAGCATGGGCCTCATCGGTTACAGCATTGATGACGGCTGAGGCGTATTTGCAGTCAGCGAGGATAGCCCAGACGCGAGGAGCCTTTGCCGAATTTGAGAAAAATCGTGAGCCAATGCTTAACGTCATCGCCGCTCACAGGGATAAGCTTTCTGACGTAAAGTCCGAACATTTACCGCCATATATGCTATCTGAAGCGTCAAGCGCTTGGGAAAAAGCCCTTGAGCAAGGCAGCAAGTGGGGATATGCCAATTGCCAGGTCACCGTCCTCGCTCCCACGGGAACAGTGGCTTTCATGATGGATTGCGACACAACCGGCATTGAACCAGACGTGGCTCTCGTAAAACATAAGGCCCTTTCTGGAGGTGGAACGCTAAAGATTATCAATCGAACGATTGGCAAGGCCCTCAGAAGGCTCGGTTATGATGAAGACGCCATATCGCACATCGTGAGGGGGCTCGAAAAACACGGTTCGGTCGAATCCATCTCAGGCCTAAAGCCAGACCACCTACCAGTCTTCGATTGTGCGCTCCGGCCCGTCAACGGGACGAGAATGATCGCACCGCAAGGTCATCTTAAGATGATGGCTGCAGTTCAGCCGTTCATATCAGGCGGCATTTCCAAAACCATAAATTTACCATCTGATATCAAGATCGAAGAGATCGAAGACGTGTTCCTTTCAGCTTGGAAGATGAACCTCAAAGCTGTTTCGGTTTATAGGGATGGCTGCAAGATGGTTCAACCGCTGACAGTCAGCTTGCCAGTGGATCAAGAGTCCACCAGTCCAATCAGGCGAAGGCTTCCTGTGGACTGCAAGACCGTCCGGCACAAATTCGAGATAGCAGGTCAGAAAGGCTATATCCATACCGGTTTTTATGAAGACGGAAAGGTAGGGGAGATATTCATTACAATGGCTAAGGAAGGTAGCACTATATCCGGTCTAATGGACACCATCGCAACCCTTACTTCCATAGCCCTTCAGTACGGCGTGCCCCTGGAAGCGCTGGTCAATAAATTCAGCCACGTGCGCTTTGAACCAGCCGGCATAACTTCAAATCCACAAATTCCTTTTGCAAAATCGTTAACGGACTACATTTTTCGTTATCTTGGGACGCGCTTCTTGACCCGGGAGCAACAGGAAATTGCAGGACTCTCAGGCGGAAATCGGGAACTGCCAAGCCTATCGCAAAGAGATCTAGGCGTGCGGGTTGCCGCCCCAACAACCATGGCAGGACACGCATTTCACCCGCAGTCGGACGCTCCGGCATGTCCGGATTGCGGGGCAATAATGGTACGAAACGGGTCTTGTTACAAGTGTCTCAATTGCGGTGCCACTACCGGCTGCTCCTGACGTTCGAAGATTTAGGCGAGTCTTCTCACTTTCTAACGTATTGGGAGAACGATAAGCTCAAACGAGTATAAAAGCGCGATTGGTTACGCCATGGCTGCCGGGATTACTAGGTTGGATCAAAGGATTGGGTTTCGCATGTTCTAATTTGCTCACCGAGGGCAGCCAAATATTGTGTGATCACATGATCGAGGACCAAATGGACGTCCTCCACCGGTCCATAGTCCCCTGTAGGACTTTGCAAATGGATCACGTATCGAGCGAGACGCTTCATCTCCCCTCCGTCGAAACCCACTATGGCGATGGGGATCCCCTCGTGGAGAGCAGCGTACTCGAGGGCTCTGACCACGTTTAAGGAATTGCCGCTCGCAGATATTCCAACCACCACGTCTCCCGGTCTCATGAGATTACTCAACTGACGTTCAAACACGTGATTGTAACCAAAATCATTTGCTATGCAGGTCAAAGTAGCGGTATTGGATGCAAGACTCACCGCCCGAAACATCGGACCACCTCCTGAAGACGCACCCACTGTGAGGTCGTTGGCAAAGTGTTCCGCAGTGGCTGCCCTGCCCCCGTTCCCTAAAAAAAATATCGTGTTGTCCCTCTCCCGGGCGCGAACAAACGCATCGACGACAGCCGCCACTGCCCGCGCATCCAAATTTTCTAAAAGACGTTGGACTCGCTCGATGTATTCGCGCACGAAGCCAATGGACGAGAGCTTCTGTTCTTTGCTCCCCTCACAGTTATCCTCCATGGATCCAGCCTCCTTTGCTTCATGAAGAGGCAATATACATCCAAACTCTACAAAAACGGAAATTATAGGAATGGTGAATAGACATATTTAGGACTGGCGAAAGAACAGCAAATCTGAGATGATCTCCTGACGATCCGGCTTTTTGCGTGAGCTGCTGCAGTAGCATCCTTAGCCCAGCCGAGAAAACACTAGACACCAGGAATAGAGTTACCATGAGGCAATTGAATCCGCAGTATGTGAAAGAAGTCAGCGCAGGGGTTAACCGTTGTCCATATTTTGAACTCTTGTCTATGCGGCTTTTAGAGTTGCAACTCGGTCGAGCCGTTCTTCACATCGACCTTGCTGAGAAGCATCTACAGCCCTTTGGTGTGGTCCACGGAGGAGTATTCTCCTCGATTATCGATGCAGCGGCATTTTGGGCTGTTTATTCAGAAGTTGAGGCTGACGCGGGCATGACTACCGTGGATCTCAAGGTAAATTACTTGGCCCCGGCGTCCAACGGCGTTATGATTGCCACGGGACAGCGCATCAAACTTGGCAAGACCCTTGGCCTAGCAGAGGCTACAGTGACCGATGAAGAAGGCCGGATTCTTGCTCATGGCACATCAACAGTTATAGTGCTCCCTGACTTTCCATTCCTCCACCCCGAGGCCCTTCCACCAAAATTCATCGAGAGTTCTTAGGCCTAACCGGCTGTCCGGATGGAACAGTCTCAGCTCTTGCTGAGTAAATGTTCCATAAGAAAATGGCGTTCGTCCATATTAACCATCTCTATGTGGGAGCCCCGTATTGTAGTCTCGCAACCAATTTTCACCCCGGCCTAGCCACTCCCCAACCGGGTATGTACCCATTTTCTCCGTGGATTCCCTTTTACGTGGGAATGACAGGCCGGATCAGCCATGGACTCAAACATCCAACCCCAAAAAGCCTCTGCCACCCCCCCCTCAATAAAACAACGACCTCGCTTCACATTCAACATAGAATGGCGAATAATATGACAAACAGCTTTCCCATCACGGGTGGTGGAGTATGATGTGACTGATGGAGGTCTCTTGATTTATCTCATCAAGGGGCGGGCCTTGGTCAGAGGGCTGTATAAACCAATATCAGCCAAGGATTTAGAGGGGCTTGTTCGCAGGGTTATGTCGCCCATGGAGGTGGGGCGGGCAAG
>Ga0172368_10001500_pt1 | contig 31671 bp, 13 predicted proteins | sample Lak11m_FD_114540 | JGI IMG/M metagenome (GOLD analysis project Ga0172368, IMG submission 114540) | Freshwater microbial communities from Kabuno Bay, South-Kivu, Congo - kab_022012_11m | ecosystem: Environmental > Aquatic > Freshwater > Lake | place: Democratic Republic of the Congo: South-Kivu...
TATTTGCGGGAATTTTACTTGTTGTGCTTTCATATTTTTAAAATTTGACTCGATGTCAAATTTTAAAAAAAATATTCATTCACAGTGGGTATGATTTTATTCTTATGGATATTTCATAATTTTTCCTTATCACTGCCTTTTGATGTCTTCTCAAGAAGACATCATAAAGATTAGCCAACAAATATAAAAAATTTTCAATCACTTCGTTAAAAATTTGTTAAAAGAATATCAACCTGTTTATTCCCTTCTGGTATCGGGGTTAATGTATCGTTAGTTGTGAGATAGACTATCCCGCTTTCTGCAGGGATAATAAAAAGTATTCCGCTACCTTCGCCAACTTCCCCTTAATGTAATTTGCCGACTATGTAAAATTAAAGTGGGCAACAGGAACCTGTATTGGCGTGGATTTTCATTTTTTTAAGCTGAGTTTTGCCTTTTTTGCCCCCTGAAAAAATCGATAAAGTGGATTTAGGAATATTTGCCATCTTTCAAAATTTTTTTTCAGGTCACCGTTCGTTTATCTTTTAATTAATTATGTAGAATTGAGCTCATAGAAATTATATATAAAATTAGGGTTATGAGATGACAGGCAAGCATGAAACTTGATGACAACCAAATGTCAGTCAGAGTTGTCAATATAATGCTCATTAAAAATTTAAAACATTCATTTTTGCCTCAGACATCAATAATTTAAAAGTAACCATTTTTTTTATAATCGTTATTTTATAATTTGAAATTCTTGTAAGAAGCGTTGCAATTTTTATGAGATTGTGATAAACAAATAAAAATCAATTGTTATGATTAAAAAATTTTCTGCCCTTTTATTCATTGTATTAGCAGTTCCGCTTATTTCGATAGCCGAATGGGTACCGTTAAGTAATAAAAGCACCAATGAAGAACCTTCGAAGGTTACTCTTTTGAGTGATAACAATTTCAGCACCGTTCTTAAAATTGAAATTTCAGGATTCGATCTGAAAAATGTTGATGCTGAGGATCACACTTACCAGGTTGTGGATTTGCTGAGTGAATCATTTACGAACGAAACCGGCTTTCCGGCAGTGCCTTATATTGCAAAAGTGCTCGCTATCCCTGACATGGCAGGAGTCTCAATTGAAATCCTGGAAATGGGAGAGGTCTTTACTTTCAATAACATCCATTTACCTCCTGCAAGGGAAAGCTGGCTGGAAGGCTCCGAGGAGACACCTTTTACCGAAAATGAAGCCGCTTATGTTTCCACGGCATCCTATCCTGCAGTTATTGCTCAGTCGGATCCTCCGGCAATATTCCGCGATTTCAGGATTGCACGCATCTCTGTTTTCCCGGTTCGCTACATTCCGGCTAAAAAAGAATTGCAGGTTACCTCTTCCATAACCGTCAGGGTAAATTATGGTAAAAGTGAAGTAGTTAATCCTAAAACGACTGCCATTAAAAAAATAGCGCCTTCTTTCGGCGCATTGTACAACTCATTTATCTTTAATTATCAAAGTGTTCTGGAGCAGAAGTACGACGGAAAGGAAAACGGACATGAGTTAATGCTCGTCATCATGCCTGACGATTTTTACGCAAGCTTTCAGGATTATGCCGAATGGAAAAGACAAAGCGGGATTGATATACATATTACAAAATTCAGCGACATTGGAGCCACGTCAACAGACCCTGACATTATCAGAGATCACATCGCCGATGCATATTTAAATTGGGAAGTGACACCAACATATACCTTGCTTATTGGCGATGCCGGTGTTATTCCTTACTATACAAGCAGTGGCTATGTAGACGAAAACCACTATGTTGAAATTGAAGGTAATGACTTTTTCCCCGAAATGTTTATTGGCAGGTTCACAAACCAGAGTGATTATGGTTTGATGACGATGGTACTTAAGTTCAGGATGTATGAACAGACACCTTACACTGGTAATTCGGATTGGTTTAAAAAAGGGATTTGCTGTTCCAATGATGCCTATCCGTCACAAGCAGAAACTAAACGGTTTGCTGCTGAACGCATGCTCGTTGACGGCGGATTCATTTCGGTGGATACCATGATGAGCGATCCGGGGTGCACCTACAGCAATGCCGATGTGGTAAATGCGATCAACGAAGGAAGAAGCCATTTGAACTACAGGGGCGAAGGCTGGACGACCGGATGGTGGGCAACCTGTACTCCGATGACAAATTCTGAAGTCCAGAGCCTGGCGAATGGCGAAAAATTCACATTCGTTACCAGTATCGGTTGTGGTGTAGCTATGTTTGCTTCCGGCGAAAGCTTCGGAGAAACTTGGATCGAACTCGGATCGCTTGTTAACCCAAGAGGCGCCTGCGCATTTATCGGGCCTGCCGGAAATACTCATACAGCATATAATAATAATATTGACAGGGGAATTTATGTCGGGATGTTCCAGGAAGGAATGAATACGCCAGGACAAGGCCTCGTCAGAGGAAAACTTTATATGTACACAGTATTTGGGACAGATCCTTATGTTCAATACCACTACAAAATTTATTGTGTTCTTGGTGATCCGAGCATTCATGTCTGGAAAGATGTTCCTTTGAATGTCAACGTGGATTATCCTGCTACAGTCGTTGTGGGCAGCGACCAGATAGAGTTTACTGTTACTCATACCGCTACTGGCCAGCCTGTCGAAAATGCGGTTGTGTGTGTAACCGGGACTGAAATATTTGCTTCCGGAACTACGGATGCGACCGGCACCGTCTTACTTGACATCCTTGTAGAATATCCGCAAACACTCACAGTTACAGTCACCGGTGGTACTGTATATCCTTTCCAGGGAATTCTGGATGTAATACCGCCTACAGGACCCTGGTGCATTCAGGATTATTACATACTTAATGATAATGCAGGCGGAAACGGAGACAGCCTGATGGATTACGGTGAGTCCATACTTTTATCTCTGGCGATGGAAAATATCGGTATTTCAGATGCAACGAATGTAAATGTCGTACTCTCAACTGCTGACTCTAACATAACATTTACCGATGACAATCATATTTATTCAAGTATTCCTTCCGGTCAGTCCGTTCTGGCGACCGATGCCTTCGCATTTACAGTTGCTGACGATCTTCCTGATGAACAAATTGTTACTATCACCGTTACGGCATCCAGCGGAGGTGACACCTGGAATAGTTATATTGTCCTTGAAGGCCATGCACCTGTTATCGGTATGGGAAACATTACCATATACGATCCCGATGGCAACAATAACGGTCTGCTCGATCCTGGGGAAACAGTAACTATCATAATGCCCGTCAATAATTCAGGAAGCAGCATCTCCCCTGAAGCGACAGCTTACCTTGAAGCGACAAGCCCTTTCATCACATTAAATACCACTACTGATAACCTTGGCACGCTAAATATCGGATCGCTTGTGAGTGCTGCATTCAGTATAACCGTCAGCCCTGCCGCTCCCGTTGGAGAAACAATCCTTCTTGATTTTGAAGTCATTGCAGGAAGTTATGATTCTTCCAAAACGATTATGACTTGTATCGGCATACTCGTCGAGGATTGGGAATCCGGTGATTTCAACAAATTTCCCTGGGTTATGGGAGGCAATGCTGACTGGAACATTGTTACTGACAATCCCCAGGAAGGAATTTATTGTGCAAGATCCGGAAATATAGATGATTCTCAAACAAGCTTTATAGAGGTGGCCGTGAGTGTTACAGGGGACGGAGATTTAACTTTTTACAGAAAAGTTTCCTCGGAAAACAATTATGATTACCTGAGGTTCTTTCTTGATGGTATTCAAATGGACCAATGGTCGGGAACTGTTGCCTGGGGACAAGTCAGTTACCCCGTTAGTGCAGGCAATCATACTTTTAAATGGCAATACTCCAAGGACGGCAGCGTAATTAACGGTGAAGATTGTGCATGGATTGACTATATCGTATTTCCTTTCCCGGCACCTCCCGTTATCTACATACCTCCTTACCAAACGGCATTCGAAGAGTCGGGCAACGCACCCGAAGGATGGATAAATGACAATGATGATGACTTCGACTGGACGATTATTTCCGGAGCAACCCCATCGCCGCATACAGGTCCTGAAGGTGATCATACCACCGGCGCAGGTTACTATTTTTATACCGAAGCAACTTATAACAATCCATACTTTGAAGCTGACCTGCTGACTCCATTTTTTGACCTGACCGAACTCATTGATGTGGAAGTGAGATTCTGGTATCACATGTGGGACGACAACTATGGTGATATGGGAACCCTGCACCTCGACGTCGGGATTAATGATGTATGGACAGAAGATGTGATGATGCCCATTTCCGGAAACCAGGGAGATCAATGGCTTGAACAGGTAATTGATTTTTCCGATTGGGAAGGCCAGGTTATCCGCATTAGGTTCAGGGGGATCACTGGCTCCGATTGGGCAAGCGATATTTGTATAGACGATTTTTCCATCGTTGGCACTAATCCATGCCCGCCCGGCGATATCATCTTTGCAAGCCAGGCTGAAATCAACGGTTACCCGGCCAATTACCCTGATTGTTCCGTAATTGACGGCGATGTACAGATCAGTGGAAATGACATAACTAATCTGGATAGCTTATGGGTAATTACAACCATACTGGGAAACCTTGAGATATCAGACAATCCTAACCTTTCCGGATTATCAGGCTTGGCTAATGTTACGGAGATAGATGGTAACCTCATCATCAATAACAATGACCTCTTGCAAAGTTTATCAGGCATTGATAACATAGACACGGCTTCAATTGATGAATTGTATATTATTTCCAACGATTCTCTGTCGTATTGCAATATAGTCAATGTATGCAACTATCTGGCAAGTCCCTCCGCCACTTATCTGATCCAGGATAATGCAACGGGATGCAACAGTTTTGATGAAGTCTGGGAGGCGTGTTTTACCTCTGTTACTGAGCAACTACCTGACGGTGAAAACAATTTCGCCATTATACCCAACCCAGTGGAATCAAAAGCCTTAATCACATATACATTATCATTTGATTCACACATCACTTTAAAAATTATTGACCTGAATGGAAGAGACAGGCTGACTCTTCTTGATGAAAACCAATATAAGGGAAACCAAAAGCTGGTTTTCAATACGGAAGGTTTACCAGCAGGGATTTATTTCTGTGTTTTGCGAACCGGCGAAGGGATACAAAAGAAGAAAATGATAATACTTTGAAAAGTCCGGAGTTTGGAGTTGCTCCAAAATACACTCTAAATAATTCTGATTTGGACTAGAGTCACTATAGTCAGGTATATCAGAAAATCCCAGATTTCAGTCAGGGGTCTCTGAAAAACAGAAAGTAACAGGCTTTAGACTTGATTGAAAATATAGGGATTATTTCTTCATCTGATTTTCATGAGAATTAGCACACCTATCAGGTTTCGGTATAAATATCAATCCCGACAAACCATTCCGTGAAAAATACGGTCTATGTGAACATAGCAGAAAGCTACAGGTAATTTTATAAATTTGCCCTGTTTTATAATTCAGATTTCATAACATAATATCGAGAAAAATGAAAATATATTTACCTTCCGTTTTCGAGCCTGGTTACAGGTTAATTGCGGTTTTAACTGTACTGATGATATTCACTATCCGTCTCTCAGCGGGCACGCATACATACACCGACGGCTGGGGTAAAGCTGGTTTTACCATCCAGTCGCAGAGCAGCACCAGTGTTGTGATCAATTATTCGGTCGGTGAATTTTCGCTTTCAGATGTAACAATCAATGGCGAGGTTTGCCAGAATCTTGAAATGCCTGGATCCTGGCTTCCCGGTGATGAGGGTACACCTATGCTACCAGCCTCCGGCCGCTATTTAGCCCTTCCGCAGGGTGCGAAAGCCACATTCAGGATTGTTTCCTTCCGCACGGAAACTTTCCCTGATGTAAATCTTATGCCTTCGTTCCGCATACCCAGATCGGATTATCAGGGGTCATTAGAATACACCAAAGATGCTGGCATTTATTCAGCCGATAAATTCTTTCCCGAAAAACCGGTGAAACTGATGGAGAATGGTATAGTCAGGGGTGTGGATGTGGTGATGCTCGGTGTCACACCATTCATGTACAACCCGGTTACAAAAGAACTCATCGTTTACCGCGACCTAAATATAGAAGTGACTTTCGATGGCGGCAACGGCCATTTCGGAGACGACAGGCTGAGAAGCCGATGGTGGGACCCGATGCTTTCGGACTTGCTTCTGAATTATGCCTCCCTTCCTGAAATGAACTACAACAAATCATTTAACACTGATGAAACCGGCTGTGACTACCTTGTTATCATTCCCAACGAGTCTGAGTTCCAGCAATGGGCAGATTCCGTAAAGGATTTCAGAAATTCACAGGGCATTCTTACAATGGTAGTCACTCTGCAGGAGATAGGCGGAAATACAGCCGCCCAGATAGAGGGCTACATTGACAATGCCTACAACACCTGGGACATACCCCCATCGGCATGCCTCCTTCTCGGAGATTACGGAACCGACGCTAGTAACAGGATTATCTCCCCTTTGTGGAATAATTACTGCGTTTCGGATAACATTTATGGTGATGTGAATAATGACGATCTGCCGGATATAGTAATGGCAAGGATTACAGCACAGGATGAAGTTCATCTTCAAGTGATGGTTACCAAATTTATCCACTATGAAAAAGCACCCCCAACAGATCCGGATTTTTATTTACATCCCGTCACCTCGACCGGATGGGCGACGGATGGTTGGTTCCAGCTTGGGGTAGAATTACCCGGAGGATTTTGGCGTGAAGTCCTTGGGAAACAACCGGTAAGGATCAACGAAATTGTCAGCGGGACACCGGGTACGATCTGGTCATCGGCTGACAACACCGGAACAATTGTGAACTATTTTGGTCCCGATGGACTGGACTATATTCCTGAATACCCTTCGGATCTTGGCGGCTGGACAAACGGTACGCCGGATGCGATCACCACTGCCGTTAACAACGGCACTTTTATGATACAGCAATGCGATCACGGAACCGAATCGGGATGGTTGACCCCTGAGTATTCCATCCTGAACATAAACAGCCTGCTGAACACTGACCTGACATTCGTCTGGTCTATTGATGATCTGACCGGCAAATTCAATTATAGCAGTGAAGTTTTTGCAGAGAAATTTCACCGTTATACCCACAAGGATGAAAACTCAGGCTGTTTCGGTATAAACGCCGCTTCAGAAATCACTTATGAGTTTGTTAATGAGGTTTACGTGTGGGGAGCTTACGACAACATGTGGCCCAATTTCATGCCGGAGTTCGGTTCAACACCCGAACCCAGGGGCATACTGCCGGCATTTGCATGTGCAGCCGGGAAATATTTCCTGCAGCAGTCTATGTGGTCATCTAACCAGGCAGGAAAAACAGCAACCTTTCATCTCTTCCACCACCACGGTGATGCGTTTACCACGGTTTACTCGGAGGTACCACAAAACCTGACAGTTTCCCACCAGCCTTACCTATATACGGATGAAACTACATTCGAGGTGACAGTGGACCCGGATGCGCTGATAGGTTTGAGCGTCAATGGAGTACTGATCGGAACGGCAACCGGAACAGGTAATCCTGTGGCTATTACCATTCCTGCACAAGCGCCACCCGACCAGGTGCTGGTAACTGTGACAAAGCAGAATTATTACCGGTATGAAGGTTATGTTGACGTACTTCCTGCAACCGGCCCTTATGTAGTCCAGAATTCTGTTGCGCTAAATGATGGATCGGGAAACGGAAACGGAATTATGGAGACCTCGGAATCAATACTTGCATCAATAACAGTTGAAAATGTAGGTGTCGAAGATGCCACTAACGTAACTGTGACTATTGCAACTGCAGATGCTTATATAACTTTAACCGACAATACGGAAAGCTATGGAACCATTCCGGCAGGATCTACAGCAGTTGTAACTGATGGTTTTGCATGGGTAGTATCCGATAATATTCCGGATATGCATAATGTTATATTCGAACTCACTGCAACCGACGGAACGATGACCTGGTTGTCTGACTTCAGTATTACAGGCCATGCACCGCTGATTGAAACCGGCAATTTGCTGATAGATGATTATATAGGTAATTTCAACGGACGTCTTGACCCGGGTGAAACGGTTTTTTTAATTATTCCTACCTACAACAACGGTTCATATAATGCCGCAAATACTATCGGTACCTTAAGTTGCTCAAGCGGCTACATTACACTGATTAACACAACATATAATTTCAATGATATAGGCGCTGGATTAATGGAAGAAGCCATGTTTAATGTCACGGTTTCTGCGAATGCCCCTGCAGGTTCTTATGTTGAATTTTTGTATGAAGTTACTTCGGGAGCTTATTACCATCAGGAATCCTATCCGACTATAATCAGTATGATAGTGGAAGACTGGGAAACCGGCGACATGAGCCTGTTTGACTGGACAACAGGAGGTGATTCCGACTGGATCGTTTCCACCGATACGCCGTACGAAGGTAGTTTCTGCATCAAATCAGGACCATTGACCGACGATGAAAGTAATTATTTGAGCCTGGAATATGAAGTATTAGGAGAGGACAGTTTATCATTCTGGTATAAAGTATCGTCTGAAACCGGCTATGATTTCATGAAGTTTTATATTGATGATGTAGAAATATCTTCATGGACAGGTGAAATTGACTGGGCCCGCGCATCATACCTGATAACAGTCGGTACTCACACATTTAAATGGATCTATATCAAAGATGAAACCTTGTCAGGTGGCAATGATTGTTCCTGGCTGGATTTTATTGTGTTTCCTGTAGCTGTATTTGAGGCTGCTTTTATTTCAGATGCCACCGATATCTGTGAAGGCGAATCGGTTAGTTTTTTTGACCAGTCGCCCGCAAGCGCAATAAGCTGGGACTGGATATTTGAAGGGGGTACGCCTGGAACATCATCATTACAAAATCCAGTGATTGAATATTTAACTTCTGGTGTCTTTGATGTTTCATTAACTGTTTCCAATGGTACTGTAACCAATACATTGCTTCTCGAAGACTATATCACCGTTTCTGCTTTACCGGAAACTGCGCCAACACCAACCGGCCCGACAGCAGTTTGCGGCGATACAGAATATACAGATTACAATACATCCGGCTTAACCGGCATAACAGTTTATAATTGGTTGCTTGAGCCTGTTGATGCCGGTAATGTAACCGGGACGGGCTTTACTGTCACCGTGAATTGGACAACAGGATTTTTGGGTGAGGCAACTTTAATGGTTGCAGGCGAAAACAATTGCGGATCGGGCGCTTATTCTGAACCGGTCATTATTACCCGTTATTTACCTGAAGTCACCCTTGAGCCTTTTAATTGGGTTTGCCTGGACTGGCCGGCCTTTGAACTCACAGGAGGAATGCCCGTGGGAGGTGAATATTCCGGACCGGGCGTTGAAAACGGTTGGTTTTATCCCTCTCTTGCCGGAACAGGTACCCACACCATTACCTACACTTACACAGATCCTAACAGTTGTGATAATTTTGCGACGGAAACTATTTTGGTTGATCCCTGTACAGGTGTTAATGTTTCGGATGTTGAGCCGGCAATAACAATATATCCTAATCCCACTAAAGGTATTATTACTCTTGATTTTAATTTAAATACAGACAAAACCGAAGTTTTAGTATTGAATATGTTGAATAAGGTTGTGTATTCTGATTTATTTGAAACTATAAGTGCCGGGAAGGTGAATATAGATTTAAGCAACCTGCCAGGAGGAATTTACTTTATCAAACTTAAAACCGACAAGAAGGAAGTAACGCAAAAAGTAATTCTTAAATAATTCAGATTTTTTAAGGGAGTGGTTAATTTTTATGAATTGTAATTGTGGCATTTGCAATTATGACCGGATCAGTTAAATGGCTGGTTTAAAAATTAAGCCATGAATGAATTATTGTATCCCATGGTTTAAAAAGGGTTGAAAAAATCGTTGAGTACAATCAGTGATTTAAGGCAACCCTGAAGGATGATTCTTTGTCATGTGTTATGTAAATATTAAGAAGCACAAAGAAGGGTTAGATTTTCACTCGTAATATCATTTTGGGTCTAATTAATTTTAATCTATTGCCATGCTTAAAAAATTATTAATTCCACTGATTATTACATTATTTGTCCCATTCCAGCTTAAGGCTGAATGGATTCCATTAACAAAACAGAACACGGTTCCTTCCTCACCAAATGTTATCCTGATCAGTAATGACCACAACAGTACTGTTATAAAAATTGAAATTTCGGGATTCGAACTGAATGATTTCGTTTCGGGTGATAATCATTTTCAAACGATAGATTTACTGTCGGAATCGTTTACAACTAATCCCGGATACCCTGAATTGCCTTATATAGCTAAAGTTCTTGCGATTCCTGACCAGGCGGGTATTTCGGTTGAAGTTTTGGAAACCGGGGAAATACAGTCATTTTATAACATAAATTTACCACCTGCACGCGAAAGTTTTCAGGAAGGGTCGCCTGAAAAATCCTATTCCAAAAATAATCATGCTTTCCAATCCGTGAAAGCCTATCCCGGTGAATTTGTTCAATTGGATCCGCCTTCCGTTTTTCGTGATTTCAGGATTACCCGTGTATCGGTTTTCCCTTTACGGTATATCGCTGCCAACAAGGAACTGCAGGCAGTTTCATCTGTTACTGTCCGCATCAATTATGGCCCCGGTGAAGTGATAAATCCAAGAACCACCAATAAAAGGCCGATTGCACCCTCTTTTGGTAATCTTTACCGCAGTTTGATTTTTAATTACAGTAGTATGCTGAGCGAATTGTATGACGGAAAGGAAGAAGGCCATGAGTTGATGCTGTGTATTATGCCTGATGAATTTGTTGCCAGTTTTGAGCCGTATGCCGAATGGAAAAGGCTAAGCGGAATAGATATTCATATTACCAAATTCAGCGATATTGGTGCAAACTCCTCTAATCCTGATATCATTAAAGCCCATACGACAGATGCATTCCACAACTGGGATATTCCTCCGACTTATGTTTTGATGGTGGGTGATGACGGAGTTTTTCCTAAACAAATTTGTTCTTATGGATTTCCAAACGAAGATTTTTTTGTTGAAATTGACGGTAATGATTATTTCCCTGAAATGTTTATTGGCAGGATAACCAACCAGAGTGATTATGGGTTGCAGGTGATGATCAATAAATTTTTGAAGTACGAAAAAACACCTTACACCGCCAATTCCGACTGGTTTAAAAAAGGCGTCTGCTGCTCGAATGATGCCTATGCCTCACAGATACAAACCAAAAGGTTTGCAGCTCAGTGTATGCTGCTGGATGGCGGATTTACCTCGGTGGATACAATGATGAGCGATCCCGGATGCACTTATAGTGTAACGGATGTTGTAAACGCCATTAACAACGGGAGAAGTTTTTTGAATTATCGGGGCGAAGGCTGGTCAACAGGCTGGTGGGCTACTTGTACACCAATGACGAACTCTAATCTTTCAAGTATAAACAATGGAGAAAAATTTACTTTTGTTACCAGTATAGGCTGTGGTGTTGCTATGTTCCAGACATCGGGCGGGAATTGTTTTGGTGAAGAATGGCTCGAGATGGGAACCCTTTCTAGCCCGGAAGGTGCAATAGCTTTTATAGGTCCAACAGGGAATACTCATACAACCTATAATAATAAAATTGACATGGGTATTTATATGGGGATGTTCCAGGAAGGACTGGAAACACCCGGTCAGGCGCTGGTAAGGGGCAAACTATATATGTACACTGTGTTCGGTAATCAATATTATGTAGATTACCATTATAAAATATTTTGTGTTTTGGGCGATCCAAGCATCCGTATCTGGAAGGATGTGCCTCAGTCCGTTACAGTGGTTTATCCGGATGCCATCCCATTCGGAAACAACCTGGTTGAATTTACGGTTACTCATACAGCCACCTCTTTACCCGTTGCCAATGCGCAAGTATGCGTTTCCAGTGAAAATCTTTTCTCAACAGGATATTCTAATACCGAAGGCAAAGCTTATGTAGAAATTGATGCACAGATTCTGGAAACTTTAAATGTAACGGTTCGTGGCGGCAATGTAATTCCTTTCCAGGGAACTCTTATCGTGATGCAACCAACCGGCCCCTATATTATCGAAGATTCTTATGTTATCAACGATGCCACTGGTGGCAATGGCAATGGTCTCATGGATTATGGCGAAACCAACCTGTTAAGCCTGACCATGAAAAATGTCGGTGTCGAGCAGGCGGATAATGTTGTGGTTACACTTTCAACTATAAACAATAACATCATTATTACGGATAACACTGCAAATTATGGAAGCATTGCCGCTGGTTCCACCGCAGTTGTAACTGATGGATTTGCAATTTCTGTCGCAAATAACATTCCTGATCTCGAACCGGTTTCAATGGAGGTGACTGCAACAGATGGTTCAAATATATGGTCAAGCTATATTTCTATCGAAGCTCATGCACCTGTCCTCGAATACATGGGCTTTATTATAGCTGATCCTACAGGAAATAATAACGGTAAAATTGATCCCGGGGAGACTGTGGATATTACGATAAATATTGAAAATTCTGGTTCTTCAGGTGCATTTAATGTATTTGGAGTATTGACTGAAAATGATCCGTTTATTACGATAAATACTGCTCAAATGAGTTTTGGAAATATTTCCGGCGGATCACAGGCTGACGCGGTTTATAGTGTGACCGCAGCTTTCAACACTCCCGTCGGTCACCTCGCAGAATTGGGTTTAAGCCTGGATGCTGATTTGGGAATTACCGGTGCCGGTGCACTGGAGGTTGTTGTCGGGCAGATACCTGTTTTGATCCTCGATTTGGATGAAAACGGCAATTCTGCGCCCGACATGGAAACTGCACTCAACACGATTGATATTGCTTATGAAAAACTTACTTCCTTTCCACCGGATCTTCATTTGTATTCAACAATATTCCTTTGTCTTGGTGTTTTTCCTTCGAACCACGTACTGAATTCTTCCGAGGGTCAGATACTCGCCAATTATCTTAATGATGGCGGTTCTTTGTACATGGAAGGCGCAGATACCTGGTGTTTTGATCCGTCCACAGCAGTTCATGGAATGTTTAATATCATTGAGGATGGAGATGGTAACGCGGATATGCAAACTGTTGCAGGAATAGCCGGTACCTTTACCGAAGGAATGTCATTTAATTATAACGGCGACAATAGTTACATGGACCGCATCGAGGCAGATCCACCGGCTTTTAAAATTCTTAATAATCAAATACCTTTTTATGGGACGGCAGTAGCCTTTGATGCAGGTGATTACAAAACCATCGGTACAGGGCATGAGTTTGGCGGGTTGCAGGATGGGACACCGCCTTCAACAAAGGAAGAATTGATGGCAGCCTATCTGGAATTTCTTGGAATTTCAACCTCGATACAAGCTTCCTTTAATTCAAATGTAACACAGGTATGCGAAAACAATACGGTTGACTATTACGATCAGTCATCGGGCGGAGTTATTTCCTGGCAATGGACTTTTGAAGGAGGCAATCCGGCTACTTCTGTCGCACAGAATCCGACAGTTTATTATTCCAATCCCGGAAGCTATGATGTAACTCTTACAGTTTCTGATGGAGTTGAAAGCAGCACTTTAACTCTTACCGATTACATCACCGTCAGCTCAATGCCGGGTGTTCCCGAAGCGCCAACCGGCCCAAATTCAGTGTGTCTGAGTGTTGGTATTACGGATTACAGCACAACGGGTTTAACGGGAATCGCTAATTACGATTGGCTGTTAGAACCTTCTGTAGCGGGAAATGTCACCAGTACGGGCTTGACTGCAACCGTCATTTGGGCAAATGGTTTTTTAGGTGATGCAACCCTTAAAGTTGCCGGCGAAAATGTATGCGGAACCGGTACTTATTCAACCGCTCTGACAATTAGCAGATATGTACCTGAAGTCACTCTTGAGCCATTTGATTGGGTTTGCCTCGACTGGCCTGCATTTGAGCTAACCGGCGGATTACCTGTGGGCGGTGAATATTCCGGTCCGGGTGTTGAAAACGGTTGGTTTAATCCCGCTACTGCCGGAAATGGTATTCATACCCTTACTTATACATACACGGATCCCAATAATTGTGAAAATTTTGCAACAGAAACGATTTTAGTTGATCCCTGCACTGGAGTAAATAATATAGCAGGTCAACCGGGAATTATCGTTTATCCTAATCCATCAACAGGAGTGATATCAATTGGGTTTGATCAAAACATGGGTGTAATTGACATTTTTGTGTTGAACACCTTAAACAGGATTGTATATTCCGGGTCAACAGAAACTATAGGCGGGAAAGAACTGAAAATTGATTTAAGCAAACTGGCTAAAGGTATTTATATCATGAAACTGAAAACTGACAAGATGGGAAAAACAATAAAAGTTATTCTTCAATAATTAAAAAAAGGCTTATATATTAATCATAACATATCATTTAGGTTTATTAAATTTTAATTTCTCTATATGGAAAAAAAATTATTACTTCCGTTAATTATTGCTTTATTTGTCACATGTTCCATCAGGGCTGAATGGATTCCATTGAATAAACAAAATACATCGCAGTCACCGCCGAAAGTTACATTATTAAGTGATGATAACAGCGGCACAGTCATTAAAATTGAAATCTCAGGATTCGAATTGAACGATTTCTCTGCCGATGGCAAAGTATATCAGAAAGCAGATTTACTGGCCGAATCGTTTACTGCAAACCCGGGTTTTCCTGAACTGCCATACATAGCTAAAGTTTTGGCTATACCTGACCAGGCGGGCATTTCGGTTGAAGTATTGGAAACCGGAAGTATCCAAACCTTCGAAAATATTTCTTTATTACCGGCAAGGTCAAGCTGGATTGAAGGAACTCCTGAATTGCCATACAGCGAAAATGCGGATGCTTATCATTCAAATGAGGCTTTCCCCGCCGGATTGGCAAGCACAGATCCGCCATTAATTTTTCGTGATTTCCGCATTTTGCGGGTCTCAGTTTTTCCGCTGCGCTATGTTGCGGTCAAAAAAGAGTTACAAGCTATTTCATCAATTACAGTCAGGATAAATTATGGCACTGGCGACGTGGTCAATCCGAAAACGACTGCTAAAAAACCCATTGCGCCCTCATTTGGAGAACTGTATAAAAGTTTCATTTTCAATTATGGGAGTGTGCTGAATAAACTTTATGGCGGCAAGGAAAACGGACATGAATTGATGCTGTGTATTATGCCCGATGAATTTATCGCAAGTTTTCAGGTGTATGCCGATTGGAAAAGGCGAAGCGGTATTGATATTCATGTAACCAAATTCAGCGATATTGGAGCCAACAACACCGATGCAAATATCATTAAGAACCATATTACCGACGCATACCATAACTGGGAAGTACCACCGACTTATGTACTAATAATTGGTGACGACGGAGTTTTTCCAAAAAAAATAGTTAACTATCCCGACTATTCTTTTCCGAATGAAGATTTTTTTGTAGAGATTGACGGAAATGATTATTTCCCGGAATTGATGATCGGGCGTTTTACTAACCAGGGCGATTACCGTATGCAGGTAATGATCAACAAGTTTATGAAGTATGAAAAAACCCCTTATATTGCGAATACCGATTGGCTTAAAAAAGGAACCTGCTGTTCGAATAATGCTTATCCTTCACAGGTAGCGACCAAACGATTCGCAGCCGAGCGGATGCTTCAGGATGGCGGGTTTACTTCGGTGGATACCATGATGAGTGATCCAGGGTGTACCTATGATCTTAATGATATTGTCGGAGCGATCAATAACGGGCGAAGTTATTTGAATTATCGGGGCGAAGGCTGGTACTACGGGTGGTATGCCAACTGCTACGATTTTCCGCCAAGCGCTGTCACCAACGATGTGAACAATGGTGAAAAACTCACTTTTGTGACCAGTATTGGCTGCGGGGTGGCAATGTTCGACGCCCCGGGGGGCAACTGCTTCGGAGAGGAATGGGTAGAGGTAGGCTCGCTTACCAGCCAGAAAGGCGCTCCGGCTTTTATCGGCCCTACATCTAATACCCATACAGCATATAATAACAATATTGACAAAGGTATTTACACCGGCATGTTCCAGGAGGGTATGGAAACTCCCGGACAGGCTTTGCTCAGGGGGAAACTTTATATGTTCACAGTTTTCGGAAATGAATATTATGTAGAATATCATTATAAAATTTACTGTGTTTTGGGAGATCCAAGCATACATATTTGGAAGGAAGTTCCCCAGGCTGTTACTGCAAATTACCCCGCTTCCATTCCTTTTGGAAATAACCTGGTTGAATTCACAGTCAATTACGTTTCAGGCGGTCAACCTGTAAACGAAGCACTGGTCTGTGTAACAGGAGAAAACATTTTCTCTACAGGATATACGGATGCTACTGGTAAAGCCTATCTTGATATCAATGCTGATGCAGTTGAAACATTGAACGTTACGGTTCGTGGCGGAGATGTATATCCTTTTCTGGGAACAGTGGAAATTCTCCAGCCAACAGGAGCTTACATAGTCAGTGACACCTGTGTTATTAACGACATTTCAGGCGGCAACGGCAACGGAATAATGGAACCGGCTGAAACAGTTTTTGCTTCGCTGACAGTAAAGAATGTTGGTGTTCAGACCGCAAATAATGTTATGGTGACCATTGCCACACAGGATGAATTTGTAACTGTAACTGATAATACCGAATCTTACGGATCTGTTTTAGCAGGAGCTACAGTTGTTGTTCCTGATGGTTTTGGATGGATAATCGCCGATAACATTCCTGACATGCACGAGGTCATTTTTGAAATGACTGCCACTGACGGAACCGGAACCTGGACATCATACTTCAGCCTTACAGGACATGCACCGTCAATTGAATTCGGTGATATGATCATTTATGATCCTCAAGGAAATGATAATGGCCGACTGGATCCGGGAGAAACTGTGAGCCTGATCTTTCCAACCTTTAACAATGGCAGCTATCAGGCAGCCGGAGCAACAGGAACATTGACCTGTCTTAGCGGGTATATAACCGTGAATAATTCTACCTGGGATTTCAACACGATAGAAGCAGGGACAATGGAGGAAGGAATTTTCAGTATTACAGCTTCAGCCAATGCTCCCATTGGAACCAGCGTAAGCTTTTTGTATAGTGTTACTTCAGGAGGTTACCTCGTTCAGGAAAATTATTCGACAACTATAGGTCTGATAGTGGAAGACTGGGAAACAGGCGATATGAGCCAGTTTGGATGGACCACGGGTGGAGCATCCAACTGGGTTGTAACTACCAATAGTCCTTATGAGGGAAGCTACTGTGTTAAATCGGGAGTTATGGGAAACAATCAAAGCAATTATTTAAGCCTTCAATATACTGTTTCCGGATCCGATAGCATTTCGTTCTGGTATAAAGTATCATCAGAATCAGGATATGATAACCTTGAGTTTTATATTGATAATGTTGAAAAACTCTCCGCTTCAGGCGAAACTGGATGGGCGCGGAAAGCATTCGCTGTTACTGCCGGACTTCATACTTTTAAATGGGTTTACGACAAAGATTGGAATGGAGTAAGCGGCAGCGATTGTACATGGATAGATTATATCATACTCCCGGCATCTGTTTTTGAAGCATACTTCACTTCCAACGAAACCAATATTTGCGAAGGTGAATCCGTAAATTTCTTTGACCAGTCGCCTGCAAGTGCTATCAGTTGGGACTGGATCTTTGAGGGCGGCTCACCCGGAACTTCTTCGTTACAAAATCCCATAATTCTTTATCAGAATGCCGGCGTATTTGATGTATCGCTAACGATATCAAATGGCAGCACAACAAATACCCTCGCTCTTGAAAACTATATTACGGTATCTGCTTTACCCGGAACAGCTCCAACCCCTACGGGAGCAACAAGCGTGTGTGCAAGTGGAGGCAATTCACTTTACACTACTGCAGGATTGTCTGGAATAACATCCTATGATTGGCTGCTTGAACCTTCGGGAGCAGGAAATGTCAACGGCACAGGTTTGATAGTTACGGTTATCTGGACATCCGGATTTTTGGGTGATGCAACTCTGGAAGTAGCAGGTGAAAATATGTGCGGAACGGGTACTTATTCAACGGCATTAAGTATTAACCGTTATTTACCCGAGGTGACACTGGAGCCTTTTGATTGGGTCTGTCTGAACTGGCCGGCCTTTGAGCTGACCGGAGGAATGCCCGATGGCGGGGAATATTCGGGTCCGGGTGTTGATAATGGTTGGTTTAATCCCGCCGCGGCTGGTGTGGGTACCCATACCATTACCTACACTTATACCGATCCGACCAATTGCGAGAACTTCGCAACAGAAACGATTTTGGTTGATCCGTGTACCGGTATGGATGAACTGGAGGGATTGTCCGGGACAATAATTTATCCGAATCCGACAACCGGAGCGGTTGAAGTCCGCTTTAATAAAATCACAGGTGCTGTTAAAATTTCTGTCGTAAATACTTTAAACAGAATTGTCTATACTGAAACCATTGAAGATATTAACGGGAACAGCCTTTACCTTGATTTGAGCAGCATAGCAAAAGGAATTTACTTTATCAGACTGAAAACTGACAAGGAAGAAAAAGCGTTAAAAGTTATTCTTCAATAGTTTGTTTTAGGAATTATTTTTAGTCCATAATTTGTCACAATGGTTTTATAAATTTATTTTTATCACCATGCGGAAAAAATTACTACTCCTGATGATTATCGGGATATTTAGCCCATTTATAATGAGGGCTGAATGGATTCCATTAAATAATCAGAAAACAATACCAACGCAACCGAATGTAACTCTGATCAGTGATGACATCAACAGCACTGTCCTCAAAATAGAAATTTCCGGATTCGACCTTAAGGATTTTATTTCCGGCGATCATCATTATCAAAAGATAGATTTACTGTCGGAATCGTTTACTACAAATCCCGGCTTTCCGGAATTGCCTTATATTGCAAAAGTACTCGCTGTTCCTGACCAGGCTGCTATTTCTTATGAAGTATTGGAAACAGGCGGATATCAATCATTTAACAACATTTATCTGCCACCTGCCCGTGAAAGCTGGTTGGAAGGGTCACCTGAGCCATCATATTCTGAAAATGCTCATGCATATAAATCTATTAATGCCTGTCCTGGTGAATTTGTTCAATTGGATCAAACATCCGTTTTTCGCGATTTTCGTATTACCCGCGTATCTGTTTTCCCTTTGCGGTATATTGCTGCAAAAAAGGAATTGCAGGTGGTTTCATCTTTTACTATCCGCATTAATTATGGTCGCGGTGAAGTTATAAATCCAAAAACCAGTGCAAAAAAACCCATTGCACCCTCATTTGGTGATCTGTATCGAAGTATGATATTTAATTACGAGAGTGTATTAAACCAATCTTACAACGGCAAGGAAGAAGGGCATGATTTAATGCTGTGTATTATGCCTGATGAATTTGTCGCGAGCTTCCAGCCTTATGCTGAATGGAAACGGCTAAGCGGGATAGATATTCATATTACAAAATTCAGCGACATTGGGGCAAACTCCTCAAATCCCGATATTATCAAGAACCATATCGCCGATGCCTTCCACAATTGGGATGTAACCCCGACTTATGTTTTGCTGGTGGGTGATGATGGAATTTTTCCTGTAAGTTGGAACGGATTTGCAAATGAAGACTTCTTCGTTGAAATTGACGGCGATGATTATTTTCCTGAAATGATGATCGGCCGTTTTACCAACCAGAGTGATTATAATATGCAGGTGATGATCAATAAATTTCTGAAATACGAAAAAACACCTTATACCAGCAGTACCGACTGGTTTAAACATGGTACCGTTTGCTCGAATAATTACTATGCCTCACAAGTTGCCACCAAACGGTTTACCGCTGAAGTCATGCTTGAGGATGGCGGTTTTATTTCTGTTGATACCATGATGAGTGATGCCGGTTGCACTTATGGCCTCGCTGATGTTATTGATGCCATAAACAACGGAAGAAGTTATTTAAACTACAGGGGTGAAGGCTGGAATGACGGCTGGCATGCCACCTGTTACTATTTCGATGTATCAAATGTCAGCAATTTAAATAATGGGCAAAAATTTACTTTTGTCACCAGCATTGGATGCGGTGTAGCCATGTTTGATGCATCAGGTGGTAATTGCTTCGGAGAAGAATGGATTGAGATGGGGACCATAACACATCCGAAAGGCGCTGCAGCGTTTATCGGACCGACGGGGAATACCCATACAGCCTACAACAACAATATTGATAAGGGCATATATGTCGGCATGTTTCATGAGGGAATGGAAACTCCGGGACAAGCTCTGCTTCGAGGTAAACTTTATATGTACACTGTTTTCGGTAATGAATATTATGTGGAATATCATTATAAAATTTACTGTGTGCTTGGAGATCCAAGCATCCATATCTGGAAAGACGTACCTCTGGATGTTACAGTGAACTATCCTGCATCTGTCCCGTTTGGTAATAACCTTGTTGATTTTACAGTTACCCATACCGCTTCTGGCCTGCCCGTGGCTAATGCACAGATTTGTGTAACAGGAGATACTTTGTTCTCGACAGGTATTACAGATTCGACAGGTCATGCATTGGTTGAAATCACTTCAGAGGTTGCAGAAACATTGAATGTTACGGTTCGGGGCGGAGATGTAATCCCGTGGCAGGGAATATTGTACATGGTTCAGCCAACAGGCCCTTATGTTGTTAAAGATTCATACATTATCAATGATGCGACAGGCGGTAATGGCAATGGCCTTTTAGATTATGGTGAAACCAACCTGTTAAGCCTTACCATGAAAAATGTAGGTGTTCAGGTGGCAGAGAACGTCGTCGTTACCATTAATTCAATAGATACATACGTAACCATAACCGACAACATAGCATATTATGGAAATATTGCCGCAGGTTCTACTGTTGTCGTAGCCAATGGATTTGCTTATTCAGTGGCGAATAATATTCCTGATCTCCATTCGGTTTTGATTGAAGTTACTGCTACAAATGGATCAGATACCTGGATAAGTTATATTTCAATTGAAGCTCATGCACCTATACTTGATTATTTGGATTTTAACCTTGCTGATCCGACAGGAAACAACAATGGCAAATTTGATCCGGGCGAGACGGTAAATATTACGATATATATTGAAAATTCAGGCTCATCAGGTGCATTTAATGTCCTTGGCGAGATAACGGAAAATGACCCTTTTGTTGTGGTGAATACCTCTCAAATGAGTTTTGGAAATATTTCCGGCGGAGCGCAGGCAAATGCAGTTTACAGTGTAAGCGCGGCTCTCAATACTCCAGCCGGACACGTTGCAGATTTGACTTTGATCCTGAATGCCGATTTAGGTATTGCCGGTGGCGAAGAACTGACATTTGTTATCGGACAAATTCCTGTACTTATCCTGGATCTCGATGGAAACGGAAATTCAGCCCCTGAAATGGAAACTGCCTTATACACGATGGGTATTTCTTATGAAACACTTTCTTCGGTCCCAACAGATCTGAATTTATATTCGACTATATTCCTTTGCCTCGGTATTTATCCGGGTAACCATGTATTAAATAATAATGAGGGCCTGATCCTTGTGGATTACCTGAATAACGGAGGCTCTCTTTATATGGAGGGCGGAGATACCTGGGCTTATGATCAGCAAACTGCCGTTCATCCGATGTTTTATATTAATGGAACCAACGATGGTTCCGGTGATATGGGGACTTTGCTGGGTCAGACCGCTACCTTTACAGAAGGAATGTCTTTCGTATATAATGGCGACAACAGCTGGATGGATCATATTGAGCCAATTGCACCCGCTGTTAAAATTTTTGATAATCAGTCGCCTCAGTACGGGACAGGTGTAGCTTATAACGACGGGGATTACAAAACTATTGGCGCATCACATGAATTTGGCGGATTGGTAGATGGGTCATCACCGTCAACTAAGGAAGAACTGATGGCTGCCTATCTTGAATTTCTTGGAATTACAAATTTTTTACAGGCCATTTTTAATTCAGAAGTAACTCAGGTTTGTATGAATGGCACGGTTGACTTTTTTGATCAGTCATCAGGCAACGTCATCTCATGGGCATGGATTTTCGAAGGAGGAAGTCCGGTGACATCGAGCTTTCAGAATCCAACCGTTTATTATTCCACACCAGGAAGTTATGATGTTACCCTCACGGTTTCCGATGGTATTGAAAACAGTACATTGACCCTTAATGATTACATCACAGTCAGTTCAATGCCAGGTGCCCCGGCGACTCCCACAGGGTCAGATTCAGTTTGTGCGTCTGTTGGAATTACTTTTTACACTACAACAGGATTGCCCGGAATTTCAACTTATGATTGGATGCTTGAGCCTTCTGAATCGGGAAATGTAACCGGTACGGGATTAACAGCTACTGTTATTTGGGAATCCGGATTTTTGGGCAATGCAACTTTGAAAGTGGCAGGTGAAAATGTGTGCGGAACAGGCCCTTATTCGACGGCATTAAACATTAACCGTTATTTACCCGAAGTTACGCTTGAACCTTTTGATTGGGTCTGCCTCGACTGGCCTGCCTTTGAGCTTACAGGAGGTATGCCTGCTGGCGGCGAATATTCCGGTCCGGGTGTTGAAAACGGATGGTTTAATCCGGCGGTGGCAGGAGTCGGCACACATACCATTACTTACACATATCTGGATCCAAATAGTTGTGAAAATTTTGCTACCGAATCGATTTTAGTTGACCCCTGTACCGGTATTGATGAAAGTAATGCTGATTCAGATATTTTGATTTATCCTAATCCGGGAAAAGACATTTTTACTCTCAGATCAAGCCGGAATGCCGGTATATTAAATCTCGAACTTTTCAATTCCATGAATGAGCAGGTTTTTTTAAAAAATGACCTCAATCTGACAAAGGAAATTAATTATCTTCTTGATCTTAGCAGCTTACCGGCGGGAATTTATTTTCTGCATGTTTCAGGTAATGAAATTGAACTGGTTAGAAAAATTATCATTCAGAAGTAGAATATATATCCAAAAGGTATTTTCTAGCCTAACCGGCCTTTGGTTTAAATTTATTTAGACTGTCCCGCCAAACTGTAGCGGTCATGGGAGGTGTAAATATTAAGCTATATCAACCAATATATATCGGGATCAATTATAAAGTAGGTTTATTTCGGATTACAAGTTACCTTTATTGCCCGATAGACTGCTATCACAATCCATATTGGCCGGACTATATTTTAAATTTTAACATAAACCGGTTGGCAGGAATAACTGGGATAAATTTTTTACCGTACATTTTCTCACCCGGAAATTAATATATTTGCCGGTTATAAATACTTTTATTATGAAAAACATATTCATTTCACTGTTCCTGCTTTTTATTATGACAAATCTTTTTTCAGCCGACTTGATCCTTGTTAAAATAAACAATGCTACCGAACTGGAGTCACTGTTCAAGTCGAAAAATATCAGCGTGAATTATATCGGAAAGGATTTTGTCATTGCAACAAAATCAGGCGACATTAAACAAACATTGACCTCTCTGGATCAAACCGCATGGGATAGTAATGAAAACTATTTTCTGGTTTTTACAGGAAATAAATCGAATGAGTCCTATTTACAGAAAATTTCATCTTATTCGGAAATGCTCTTCTCAACAAAAGAATTCCTGGTAATTTCTGTTACCGATATGAACCTGGCTGAAATTACCCCTCCGGTGGATGGCAGCCTTATCAGGATATTTAATAAACCTGCGAGCCTGCCTGAAAGCAGTCTGAATTTTAACAAATCTATATTAACTCCCGATCCGTTTATCGTGGACAGGATGGCAGAGGTAAATACATCCCTGATTCAATCGAATCTCCAGCACCTCCAGGATTACAATACAAGGAATGCCTATACATCCCAATCGGTACTTGCACAAAACTGGATCAAATCCCAGTTTGAGAGTTATGGCCTGACAACATCTTTATTCGATTTTACCATGCCCGGAGGCCCAGCAAGCGACAATGTAATTGCCATCAAAACAGGAACGGTTTACCCGAATGAATACATTATCATGGGCAGTCATTACGATTCATACAGTTATTCTGGAAATGCCCCGGGAGCCGACGATAATGCAAGCGGAACCTGCGGTATAATGGAAATTGCAAGGATATTAGCGCCTTACGATTTTAACCGGACTATAATATTCTGTGCTTTTTCCGGGGAAGAATACGGGCTCTACGGAAGTGAGGCTTATGCAAGCTGGTGCGAAAGCCAGGGAATGGATATCCTCGGATACCTCAACATGGATATGGTCGGATATCTTAATCCGGGCGACCCGATTCATACCGATATCATTGCACCGGCTTCGGCGCAGGCATTAGAGGATTATTATATTTCGATAGTCAATCTTTACCTGCCAACGTTCCCTGCAGCACCGGGATCTTTATCAGGCGGCGACAGTGACCATACTTCATTTAATAACCATGGTTACATGGGAATTTTTCCATTCGAGGACAGCCAGAATTACAGTCCGTATATTCATACCAGCAGTGATTTAATAGGTAATAGTGTGAACAGTTTCGAACAGGTCGGGATTTTTACTAAAGCTATCCTGGCAACCGCCGTAAGCATGGCAAATATGGTAACACCTCCAAAAAACCTTGTCGCTGTTCCGGGTAACGGTTTTATTACTTTGACATGGGATGCTATGTCGGGTGTGGATAGCTATAATATTTACAGGAATGGCTCGCCGACACCTATCGGTAGCACCGTTTCCAGTACTTTCGTAGATGATGATGTTCTGCTTTCGACAAGCTATACTTATTATGTGACCGCTATTTATACCGATACCGGCAATGAAAGCGATCCTTCGAACGAAGTCACTTTGACTTTGCTCACACCTATGGCGTATCCGTTCACAGAAAATTTCGAAGGGGTGACGGCTAGATGGAATCTCGATAGCCCGTGGGGACTAACTACGGGTAATTATCATTCTGCAACACATTCCCTCACCGAAAGTCCATCGGGAAATTACACCGATAACCTGAACATCTCGGCATATCTTTATCCATTCAGCCTGACAACAGCAACCAGCGCCTCCTTTTCTTTCTGGACGAGATATTCAACCGAATCGGGATATGATTACCTTTATGTGGAAATATCCACTAATGGCAGTACCTGGTCGCAGCTTGCATCATATAATGGTTCCCAAAACACATGGAGCCTGAAAAATTTCTCACTTACTTCTTACCTCGGACAGCCTTATGTATGTATTCGTTTCAGGTTTTACAGCGATGTTTCAGTTACAGCGTCGGGTGTAAATATTGACGATATCAATTTGAATGCTACCGCACCTTCATCTTTTAATTTAAACCTGACTGCAATGCTTGAAGGTCCGTTCATCGGATCAGCGATGAACACCACAATAAATGGTATATTACCTTTGGATCAGCCTTTCAATCCGACCCTGCCTTATTTCGGAAATCCCATGCCTGACTGGTACTATAACGGTTCAGAAAGTGTTGTATCGATTCCGAATTCCAATGTTGTTGACTGGGTACTTGTTGAGTTGCGGGATGCCTGGAATGCTGACGGAGCGGTGAAAGCCACGGTGGTTGCCCAGATACCGGCTTTCATTCTGAACAATGGTTCCATTGTCGGGTTGGACGGATCATCAGTTGTGCAATATACCGGTGCGGTTTATAACAACCTTTATCCGGTTATTTATCAACGCAATCATGTTGCAGTGATGTCGGCTAATCCGGCGGATTATTCATCCGGGAATTTCAGCTATAATTTTACAAGCGGTGAAAACCAGGTTTATGGCGGCGCAGAGGCTCACAAGGAACTGGCTCCGGGCATCTGGGGCTTGCGAACCGGCGATGGCAATGGAGATGGCAATGTCCTTGATTCTGACAAAGATGGTTTGTGGGACTTGCAGACACCGCAATCCGGTTATCTTCCATCGGATTATAATTTAAACGGGCAATCCGACAACCAGGATAAAAACGATTGGTGGCTGCCGAATACAGGAAGCAGTTCATCAGTCCCGGAATAGAAGTTTTTGCCCATATAAAAAAGGTGAACCGGAATTCAGTTCACCTTTTTTATTGATAGCTGTTTTCTCTAAAGCTTCATTGTTGCACCGAACTGAATGATCGCGCCGTCACCGCTGCGGCCTCCTATCTGCGCATTGATACCGAATTTATCACCGAAAAACAACCGGGCACCGGCATGAGGTCCGCCAAGAAAATAGGCGTCAGAATAACTATAAGGATATTCAACACCATCATGTTTCAATTTACCGAAAAAAGCCATTCCAAGATCAACGCCTCCATAAACATCAAATTTTTCAGGCAGGCTAAATAGTTCATTAAAATGGTAGTCAGCCCTTGTGACAAAACTGAATCCATTCCTGTTATAGGAATATAAGTAAAGTCCGCCTACCTTGTCCATTCTGAAACCTACTTCAGCCCCGGCGCTCAACCAGTCCATGATCATATAATTACCGCCGAAATAAACGGGTATAAAGTTAAAACCGGAAGATATTCCGACTCCGAGGTTCAGATCAATGTCGCCTTTTGCGTACTTCTGTGCTTGTGTCGGCTGAAGAAAGAAAACTAAAGCTGCTGCAATTAACACGCTGAATGCAATTTTTTTCATAGTCGTAATTTTTTTTATTTTTTGTAAAACAGTGCAAAAGTAAGAAAATTGCATTTTCGAAATGAATCGGTTATTGAATGTTTTCAAACTTTAAAATGATTTCATGATCGGTCATCATGGAATAATCTGCACAATGGGATTTTAAGTTGCAGATAAGTTATATCCGCTTTTGCAGAAGAATCTTCATTCAATCAGGCAATTCGGGATTTCTCAGTTTTTTAGCATTTAATCTGGAAACAACCATTTTCCTGGTTGTTTTTTCCAGTTCCGTCCGGGCAGCTTTGGCAACCCGCCCCCCTTTTTGAGCTACATCTTTGTTTTCAGTAAAATTCCTGGGTTCTTTTCTTTTGGATATTTCTGTCGTAGAGGCTTCGGCAAGCATATTCAGCACCAGTTCTAGGTTGGTCATGTGATCGCGTAGGTTTTCTTTTTTAAGATTTTTGTAATTCTTATACTGTTTGGTTGTGAATCCGCTCCATGCCTTTGAGATTTCATCCGTCAGGATGGCGAAGTCCTGTCCCTTCTTAACGCCCCTGTTTTCCCACTCATCGGTAAGCTCTTTTCGGATTTCGATGCTTTTTAACCTTTGGTTGATCCATTCCTTGCTATATCCCTTGCGAAAGTAAGTTTCCATCAGGCGGTCAATACCTGTTTCGGGGTCCTCGATTTCATCTATGCGTTCTCTTCCAATCTGCGCAAGCCACAACTTAAAGGGTTCGGCTTTAGGTGATGGAATGCTCTGGATGAGGCGGAATAGCTGCTCTGTATCGGCTACATCGGTTCTATAATATTTTCTGTCGGTTGATTGCATTTTCAGTTGGTTACAATTTGTAACCAACTCACTGCCCTCCTTTTTAAGACGGTTTTTGAGAACTTTCCAGTAATTATTCGGATTGTCGCTTTCTGTTAATACTCCAACGACATCCACTATCGAAAAATACCATTTCTCCTCACGTTCATCCCAATGAGTGCGTATCCTTTTCTCATTAAAAAGTTTTATTGCGGTATCTTTTGTCATTGTTCAGCTATTTCTTACAAAAGTAGTTATAACCATGGAGTTTTTTAAAACCGAAATTAAATTCTTGCTAACATGTTTCTTCTAATTTTTGAGGCATTAACCTGAATTATAACAACCGACATCCAAGCTCTTTAATGAACTAAATTTCGCCACTAAGACACCAGGGCACGAAGTTGCACTAATTCTTTCTTTGTGTTACTTTGAGCCTTTGAGCCTTCGTGGCAATAACCTGTATAAAAAAAAACGTGCAGCCGGAGCCACACGCCTTCCAAATCTCTATTAGTTTTTTTGGAATATTTAATTTACTTTAAGGGCAGGCGTTTACTTGCATTTAAAATCGTCATCCCAATCAGTTCACTTTTTTCATATCATAATATGCCTTCATCTTCCTTCATTTCTGAGTGATCTGCATGATTCGGCTTTTTAAAGTACAGGTAAAGGGTATCTGCTGCCTTATCATAATCCGACCAGATGTTTTGCCGCTTGATCAAAAAGGGAATTATATAGAACATTTCAATTAAAACTGTAGTTATTTCGCAGTAGTAAGTTGATCAATTTCTTTTTTAAGACCGGGCAAATGATTGATCACAATTCCCCAGATGATCGAATTATTTACTGCATCGTAAGCATGTGTAATCCGGTTTCGGGTGGCAAGAATTTGATGTGAATTTTTAATGAGAATTTCAGGATTCTGTTTTTGAAACCTGTTTACTGCTTCACCGATAATCTGAATTTCTCTTTCGACTGCCCTGCGAAGCATTTTATTTTTCTCATATTCTTCAAAAATCTTTTTTTTACCGATGTACTCTTCAATGGAATCGATACACCGGATAATATCATACAGCCATTTCCGGGATTCATCATTCATAGATCGGGGTTTTGGTTTGATCAACAACTTTGATAAAATACGGATTTTCGAGGGTCTCTTCCGCTACAAGATCTACATCATGTTTCAATATTTCTTTCAGCTCTTTTTCGAGCGAAAGAAAATTATCCACGTAACCATCGAAAAAACGCGGCTCGAAAGAAACCAGGAAATCCACATCGCTGCCGGATGTAAATTTATCGGTGCATACCGACCCGAAGGCATAGAGTTTTTTTACCCTATGCCGCAGGCAAATTCTTGTAATTTTGTCAATATTCTCAGCCAATACTGTTTGCATCAACATTGGATTAAAATGCAAATTTAATAAAAGATTAAATGGGATGTTGAGTAAACATAAAAAAAGCGTGCAGCCGAAACCCTAATTGAAATTTAATTTCCGCCACCAACCTGCCCCCGCCAAATCAAAAACCCGTGCAAGGCAGGCGGGGCCACTAAGGCACTAAGATTCACTAAGTCTTTCTTAGTGTTGCTTTGAGCCCCTGCCTCGCCGTCAGGCAGGTTCGAGCCTTTGTGGCAATAGCCTGAATAAAAAAAAGCACACAGATGAAGCCTAAATTTAGGATGATCAACTCCTTTGAGTTGATAATAGAAGGATGAGTCAATTAAAAAGTTTTGTTAGTATGGTGAGATAAAAAATCAGCATACTCAGATTATTGGTAGTTTTTAAGATTAAAAGATGTCATGTTATCAAATCTACTTGAAATCGCATCTATTAAATATAAATCAACAAATTTTCTACTATTTTTTGGAAGTTTTATCCAAGCATGATAAATTATAAATAAGTAAAGAAGTGGAATTAGTATGGCTGGTAAAACATAAAAAATTTTGAACATTAAATCTAACGTTGATTCACTTATTTTCTGATGATACACGTTTTCAGAAAATATAAAAATCCATGCTACATAACCTACAGTAAATAGTGTTAAAAAAAATAAACCTAAAAGTAATGGCCTTAATATATAGTAAGTAGGTTCAATTCGTAAATAAACTCCTTCCTCTTTTTTAATGCAAAATAATTGAAATGCAAATCCTTTACCTAAAATTTTAATGTGCCTTTCACCTAATTTTAAATTTTCTGTACTTGCCCTTATTCTAAGCTTAGCAAAATCATTTTTTTCAGTACGGTGAAAATAAATATTATACTTTATGCCAGGATTAAAAATATCAAAACCTGATGTTGCAAATTCAACAATTTGGTTTATTTGTGCGCCTTTTAAAAATATAGAATTTTCCATTTTTATTATAAATAATTTTATAAAAGTATTGTTTTACGATAGACTTTGCTTAAGGGATTTATGCTTGGTTTTATATAATATAAATGAAATGATCATTGAAAAAATCAATACAGTTAATACAGCATAAAAAATGTTATTATTTTTTTTAACTCTTTCAAAATTTTTATCGAGACTTTGTGTCAGAATAACTAAAGAAGAATAGTTCTTAGATTCCATTTTGTTTAATTTTAAAGACTCAATTGTATTCCTGAAATCTTTTAAATCATTTTCAACATTAATTGTCCCTATCACCTGAAAGTCTTTTATTTTTTCTAATGTGTTTAAATAATAATCAAAGTACTTATCTGCCGGAAAAGAGTTAATTTCAGTAACGATATATTTGTTATTCTGATCAAACTGTACAATATCATTTTCTATTGATTCTTTGACCCTTTGATCCCAATTTCTGAGATTAGTGACATATGAACTATTAATATTGTCCACAGCTAATTTTTTATTAAAATTTGAATTTACGATTATGTCATCGATTCTAAATATTTCTTCGACAATGGTTGACTGTTTGGAATAACTATTTTTCATAATACTGACAATATTTTCGCGAGAACTGTTATAAAGCGAAGAAGAGTTATTTTTAATTTCATTGGAAACGTACGAGAATTGTTGAGCATACGTCCTTGTTCCGTCCTCTAATTTTTGAAGATTTTGACTTAATTCAATAAATAACCATCCGATGTCCTCAATAAATGAAATATTGTAAAAATCTTTCAATTTTAATAGTCCAGAATAATTGTTCATTACTGATTCCTTCATGATTTTTACTTCATCGGCCAATAGATTTATATCTCTCGTTATATTTTCAAATCCATTTAAAGCAGAAATCACATCACTAGTTTTGAGACTTTGATAATCTTGATAAGTACTTAGTGTGAACAAAATATTATTTGCACTTTCACTTACCTCATTTGATAAGTCTCTTGATTTCTTTAAATATTCACAGAAGCTATTTAACCTTTCACCAATTTCAAACACAGAAAAGCCCAATCCCATATCATTACTCCAACCTTTGAGAAGGTCAGTAGCCTCTATACCTGCAAAACTTATATTAGTTACTTGATTAATGTAACCGTTTGCTTTATTGAATAATATAAAGGAAGTTCCATAAAACTGACTCATAAAGTAAGTCAAATCTTTTAAATTTCTAACATATTGCCAGTTTAATGAACTTGTGGTTGAAGAGTAATAGTTGATTAATAATATATCTTTCAATTCTTGATTAATAGGTGCAGATACCTTATCCAAGGATTCAATATAATATATCCCCTTGTTATTGTATAAATTATACTTTGATTTATCGGTATTAAATGATCCTGGGAATTTAAACGTTTTGTTAAATCCAAGAATTTTATTTACTTGTGGATTAATTGATGATGTGAAAAATAACTCGTCAAATTTTTTTTTGTCGATAGAGCCAAGTGTAAAATTTTGGTTGAGAATGATATTAAATTCATTGATAGTATTTCTAATTGGTTCAGTAAATTCATCTAGATTGAAATTGTTATTAATGTTTTGTTTAATCCATTCTTGAGGATTTGAATTATCAATTACTTTATTAATTTTATCACTGCCATCAATTAGTAATTCTTTTGCTTTTTCTTTCAAATTTTTAAATTGCGCATATGATTCTTTAATTTGAAAGAATGAAATAATTAACTAAAGTTTCGCACATTATAAAAGCGAGAGTTATGAACAAAAATTGTTAATAAAAAAGCAGCATAAGAGTTGGGTTAATAGACTAATGTTTAGTATTTTAACCAAGTATTTCAAACAACA
>Ga0172368_10001503_pt1 | contig 31647 bp, 30 predicted proteins | sample Lak11m_FD_114540 | JGI IMG/M metagenome (GOLD analysis project Ga0172368, IMG submission 114540) | Freshwater microbial communities from Kabuno Bay, South-Kivu, Congo - kab_022012_11m | ecosystem: Environmental > Aquatic > Freshwater > Lake | place: Democratic Republic of the Congo: South-Kivu...
AAAGTTACCGATATAATTGATCAATCAGACTGCCATTCATCGATTTAATTCCGCGGTTCGTCTATTTTTTAGTCTTTTTCAGAGGCTCCAGGAATCGCTCTTCCTGCGTGAATTTCTCCGATGACATTTTAAGCATGACATCCAGAGGAACCACCTCAAAATCAGGGCCCAACTTATCAAGGACACCCTTGACCCGACTGATATCGCTGTACTGCCTCACATGCATCAGCAAATAATAGGGCCTATTTGAATTGAGGACTGCAAGTTCTTTGAGATCAGCAATAGCTTCCGCTTCTGTCTTTTCCGGTGACAGGTAATAATCATAGCTCAAAACCGGCACCCCTTTGATCTTGCCGAAAGTAAAGGAAGGTGAATAGCCATTGACCAGTCCGAGCAAATCTGGCATCAGTTCAACATATTGTTTCACAACCTCTTCCGGCAATTCAGTATTCCCCTCGATCGTACTGCCCTCAGAATAGTCCATGATTTCAAACACCTTAAGATCAAGCTGTTTCATTAATCTGGCCGACCATTGATCAGCCAGGCTCTCTTATCGGACGGAACCGGTTTAGGGTACACATAGCCCGGACCGCCCAGAGAACCTATGAAATAATCATTCGGGGTTGCTTCGGTATAAAAATATTCCAGCATCGCGGGCGACAGCCATGACCAGTTCATCGTTACCTCCCAGGCATAGGGAATGGATCCCCTGCCCGGCTGGTTCCAAGCTCCAAGGCCCAGACAATCGGTCTGAATGCATGAGATGTAAACCTTTTTGCCGGGGGTAACCTTTGTTTTTGGCTGGATGTTATGATGGTTTTTAAATGCAAAATGAGGAGAAGCGGGAATTTTGGACATGAAGCTTAGGTTGGGCAGCGTGTGGAGACCTTCTACCCTCAGGCCATATTTCGAACAAAGCGTCACATGCTGTCTTTCGAGGTCTTTGGCATAAGAGTGCCAGCCAAACACCATTCCCATCTCCTTCATTTCTGAAAGGAGTTTATCGGCCAGCGCATATTCGGCCGAATCCGTCGGTTTGGTCGACAGATCGGTAAAGAAAGCCTGCTGCTGAACACCCCAGTCGGCCACACCCGGTTTCATGATTTTGCCAGATTCGCCTCCCAGCCAGACGATCTTATCCTTTGAGCAGGCCTGCCAGAAATTGTCATAAGCCCACTGATAGATCTCCGCATCCTTCTTGCCGGTGAAACGGTTCCGCAAATCATATCTCTTTTGGATCCCGAGCGTTTCCATATAGGGGATCAGGCTTTCATCCACCACAACCGATTTTTCAATACCGGCAATGGTAAAAGCGACGATCAGTGAAGTTCGCACCTTGGGATCCCACACCACATAACCAGAAATCTTATCACGGAGCTGTGTGAATGCATCCTCCGGACGTGTGATCTCCCTGAATGTATAGTAATGTTTATCAGTGAGATATTTCTTCACATCCGGAGTAAAGCGGTAATCCCATCCCTGAGGGTAAACAAAATAGAGCGAGGGTCCGGATGCATTGGCCAATCCCTGCAAACTGATCAGGGCTGCCTGCCAGTTCAGTCCTCCGTTGACTTCCCAGTTGTTGGTCAGGTTCATGAACCAGGCATACCTCGATCCCACCCTTTTAAACACCAGTTTCATCACCGGACCCTCGGAGCGGGAGGTCCGGGTAACCTGATATTCAAGAATATCCCATGCCGGATCATATTTCAGGGTGTGAATATTCGCAGCCTCGTATTTTCCCTGCGAGACGAGTATCGGAACCGTTTCGGTGAAGGTGAGCACATACTCCGCTTTGTCATATTTGGCTGAGATTTTCCTGGAACTGCCCACTTCGGAGCGGATTCCCATGAAAACATTGGTAGGAAACAGCCGGTTATCGATGTTAACGGATTCCTTTGACCCGTTAATCCTGGCTTCAAGGCTGTCGGTATACGACTGGGAGCCGGCGCCCCAGCGGCGCACCAGCTTAACATCCTTGTCTATCACAGACAGGTCGATCTTTACGGTGGAGAAAAGATCGATTACCGTGCTCTTTTCTTTGATAAGCTCCCAGGAACCGGTAAACGGTATCTCCTGCGCTCCAACTGAACACCATACTCCTGCCAACAGAATGGTCCATATCTTTTTCATGTTACCCTCATTTTCAGTTTGCCAAAAATTAGCATTTTCTGAGTATTTTCGGAACATCTATGGAGGATATTTTCCGTACCCTGAAAGAGCCCTCAACCGGGCTTTTCAAAGATCGCGGCAGCAGGTTCCTGTCATTTGCCTATCCCGTTGAAAACATTGAACAGGTACGGGATATCCTCGGATCCCTCAGGAAGGAATACCATGATGCCCGTCACCATTGTTATGCCTACCGGATTGGCCCGGGCGATACCCATTATCGTGTCAATGATGACGGTGAACCCTCCAATTCAGCCGGGAAGCCCATTCTCGGACAAATTCAATCCTATCAGCTCACCAATGTCCTCATCGTGGTAATCCGCTACTTTGGAGGCACCCTGCTGGGAGTGGGAGGTTTGATCCAGGCCTATAAAACTGCTGCAAAAGAGGCTATTGAAAACGGAAATATCATTGAGAAATATTTTCAAACCAGCCTGGCCGTGCATTTCCAATACCCGGCGATGAATGAAGTCCTTAAGATTCTGAAAGAGCACAAAGCTGAAATAACTGGCAGGGATTTCGGCGAGAAGTGTCTGATTACCGCTTCAATACGTAAAGGAGTAGAAAAGCAGGTGACGGATCTTCTCGGCAATATTGAAAATACTCAGGTTCAGATAGTTGAATTGTGAATAACTTTTAAAAACATTCGATTATCAACCAAATGCAGGGTGACCGTCATGTTATACCTTTAAACAGTCATGATGCCCAAAAGCTAAATCTATGAAAAACAGAAGTTTAGTCTCCATTACCGATTACAATAAGGACGAGATGTTACAGATCCTCGACCTGGCAGCCGAATTCGAAAAAAGGCCCCGGCAGGACCTGCTTCACGGAAGTGTGGTTGCCACCCTGTTTTTTGAGCCCTCAACCCGGACAAGGCTTAGTTTTGAATCGGCGGTCAACCGTTTGGGCGGCAGCGTGATCGGCTTCTCCGACTCCTCTTCTTCAAGTGTTTCCAAGGGTGAAACGCTCAAGGATACCATCCTGACGGTATCTAACTACAGCGACCTGATCGTGATGCGGCATCCGCTGGAGGGAAGCGCCAAGTATGCCAGTGAAGTGGCGCCGGTGCCTATCATCAATGCAGGCGACGGTGCTCATCAGCATCCTACGCAGACTCTCCTTGACATGTATTCCATCAGAAAAACGCAAGGCAGGCTGGATAATCTGCGAATCTGCATGGTAGGTGATCTGAAGTACGGCAGAACGGTTCACTCACTGCTATTTGCCATGTCGCACTTCAATCCGGTTTTCATATTCATCGCCCCTGAAGAGCTGAAAATGCCGGATGAATACAAACTTTTCCTGGATAAGAACGGAATTGAATACCACGAGTACAAGGATCTGGCCGATAACATGGACCATGCAGATATCATTTACATGACCCGGGTTCAGCGGGAAAGATTCTCGGATCCGCTTGAATATGAAAAAGTTAAAAATGTTTACATTCTGAGGAACTCGATGCTGGCCAATACGAAGCCCAATGTGAAGGTTCTCCATCCGCTTCCCCGTGTGAACGAGATCAATTACGATGTGGATTCCAATCCGAAAGCCTATTATTTTGAGCAGGCGCTGAACGGGGTCTATACCCGGATGGCCATTATTTCCAAGATTCTTGGCGTTAAATAAATCTATAAAAACATGGAAGAAAAGAAAGAATTGAAGGTCAGCGCCATTAAGAATGGAACCGTGATCGACCATATCCCCTCCCAGAATCTTTTCAGCGTAATCAACATACTGGGCCTGAATAAAATACAGCAGCAGGTAACCTTTGGCTTCAATCTCGAATCTCAAAAACTGGGCAAAAAGGCAATCATCAAGGTTGCCGATATTTTCTTCAAGGACGAGGATCTGAATAAAATATCGCTGGTTGCTCCTGACGCCAAGCTCAATATTATCCGGGATTATGAGGTAGTTGAGAAAAAGGTGGTAACCGTGCCAAATGAGATCTCAGGCATTGCAAAATGCATGAACCCAAAATGCATTACCAACCATGAACAGATGGTAACCTCATTTGAAGTGGTTCAAAAGAAGCCGGTAGCGCTCAAATGCAGGTATTGCGAAAAGATCACGGATAATAATCATCTGGAGATCGTCTGATTAACTTTTTTTAACTACCGGCTGTTACGACATTAGCAGAGCCGTGTCTATTTTCGTGGCAAATCAACTTCCATGAATTCCAGGTTCCTTGCAAGCTGCATTGTTTTGCTGTGTCTCTGTTCGTTACCTTCCTTCTCCCAATCCTCAAATGACAATTTGCGGGATCAGGCATTAAAGGTTTTTATTGATTGCTCCAGATGTGATATTGATTACATCCGTCGTGAGATGCCCTATGTGAATTATGTCAGGGACTGGAAGGAAGCACAGGTTCATGTGCTGGTAACCAGGCAATCAACGGGATCCGGAGGAATCGAATATAAAATCAGTCTGATCGGGCAGAAAGAGTTTACCGGTATTGATTCCGAGGTAGTTTTTACAAGTACGCCGGATGAAACATCTGATCTGATCCGTCAGGGTTATACCAGGATGATGGCCATGGGACTTATGCAATATATTGCGAAGACTCCTCTGGCTGGGTATTTCGATTTTAAATTTGACAATGAGGGAGCCGGCATCAAGGAAGAGAAGATTGTGGAGGATAAATGGAAAAGCTGGGTTTTCGACATCCGTACATCCGGGGAGCTTGAAGAGCAGGAATCCTATTCCAGCCTCGTGAGTGAAAATGATGTTGAAGCAGAAAAGGTTACCCCGGAATGGCGAATTTATTTCGGGGGAAGTTATGATGAAAGCATAAGAAAATACAGGTATGATGACCAGGAATATATCTCGGAGAGAACGAGTTATTCAATCAGGCATCTTCTCGTGAACAGCCTCAGCGATCACTGGTCGTTGGGAGGACGGGCCGGGATTTCTTCAAGCACTTACGGTAATGTCAGGTTCAGCGCATCTTTGGCACCGGCTATCGAATACAACATCTTCCCCTATGACCTTTCGAACCGTAAACAGGTAAAATTCCAGTACCGGGTTGGATACGGTTACGCTTTTTATCAGGATACAACCATTTATAATGTGATCGAACAGGGACTGTACAGTCAGCAATTGTCGGTGGGAGCGGATTTCAGACAACCGTGGGGGAACATCAATATTTCAGCCCAGGCTTCCAATTATTTGCATGACTGGTCGAAAAACAGTCTCAGAATGTGGGCCGGCTTCTATTTCAGGGTATTTAAAGGGTTGTCAATCAGTCTTTCAGGAGACGCTGCCTTTATCCATGATCAGTTGTCACTACCCAGGGAGGGTGCCACTCCGGAGGAGATCCTTCTCCGTCAAAAACAGATGGCTACCAATTATGACTATTCGGTAAAACTGGGGTTGTCCTATACGTTTGGCTCGATATACAACAATGTTGTAAATCCGAGATTTAACGAGAGATACTGATTACCGGAGCCGGTCGACCATTTTGAGAACCAGGATGTCGCGCCGTATTCCCCGGAGGGCCAGGAAACTAAATATAAATGAAACCAGCGGCATGATGGACAGGAACATCAGGCCGGGTTTTGCATCCAGCTGCCGTGTGGCCTGAATCACATAGAGGGCAATCAATCCGTACGAAAACACCTGCAGGATCATGGTGTAAAGGGTAATCCTCAACTGAAGGGTTCTATGTTTGTACAGAAATACCGAGAGGAAAGTCAGGAACTGCACCACGGCAAACAGAATTGCCAGGGGAACCGTTTTAATAACAGAGTCAGAAGATTCAGCGATTTTCACAGCGGATGCCTGCAGAACCCAGGCACCTCCGGAATCGCTCGTAAAACTGATCGTCGGGCCAAAAAACAGAAAGCCCCAGGCTGCGAGGCTCAATAAAAGCCAAATGGTTTGAATTCGCTGAATCATGGTTGCGGTGCAGTTTATTTGTGTGCAAAAGTATATTTTTAATTCTCTAATTTTTCACAATGGGAACCTACCGTTCGTCTGAGTTGATCGTTAATCCCGATGGAAGCATTTTCCACCTGAAATTAAAACCTGACCAGATACCTGACCGTATCATTTTGGTGGGGGATCCGGGTCGGGTAAAATTGGCGGCAAGCCATCTCACACACCCTAAAGAGGTGGCTTCCAACCGGGAATTTGTCTCTTATTCTGGAATATACAATGGAAATGAGATACTGATCCTGAGCACAGGGATCGGCACAGACAACATGGATATTGTGGTCAATGAACTGGACGCCCTGGTCAACATTGATCTGATCACAAGAGAAGAAAAAACCATTAAAAGGCCACTGAAACTGATCAGGATCGGAACCTCCGGATCATTGCAGGCTGACATCCCGGTCGCCACCCGTATGGCCGCTTCATGGTCGGTAGGTTTAGACGGGCTGATGAAATACTATGCTCGCCCCCATCTGCCGGAACGGATCGACCTGGAGCAGAAACTTAACCAGTATCTGTCTGCAGCAGAAGGATTTCCGGGAATTTACGCTGCAATTTCAGGGGGAATATTCAGAGACCTTTTCAGCACCGGCTGCGAATGGGGAATAACCGTTGCCGCCCATGGTTTCTATGGTCCCCAGGGACGTGAGATCCGCGCTCCCCTCGCCTTTCCCGGACTGAATGAACTTTTTCGTAACTTTCGATACAAGGACCAGCGAATCACCAATTTCGAAATGGAATCATCCGCATTGTACGGATTATCAGAAATATTGGGACATCAGGCCCTGACCATTTGTCTGATCATTGCCAACCGTGCTCGCGGTGAGTACATTGGTGATTATCAGCCTGAAATGTCGGAACTGATCCGGTATGTATTAGAAACCATTCCTTAATAATTCCATGACCAGGAGTGCCGGAGAATATTTGATCAAGTTACTGGATGACCCTGATAATCTGGTCTTTGAATCAGTCAGGAAAAAGATCCTGGAATCGGGGAGTGAAATGATTCCGGCATTGGAGACTGCCCTGAAAAGAGCACAGACCGGTCTCGTTCACGGCAGGATCGAGGAGATCATCAGAATTTTGAGATTTCAGGAACTCCGGGAATTATTCAAAGGGTGGATCAGCGATCCGAAGCAATCGCTCTTGGAGGGATCCTGGCTTATGAACCGCTATCAGTTCCCCGACCTATCGATGGTTGACCTCCTGGCAAGGATCAAGCCACTCCGGGATGAGATCTGGCTTGAGATCAATGATCAGCTGACAGCTCTGGAGAAGATCAGTGTATTCAACAGCATTTTCTACGATAAACATAACTTCTCACTGAATGAGCAGCATCCTGATTCGCCCGGAAACAATTTCATTCCACGAATTCTCGATACGGGCAAGGGAAATGAGTTTTCATTGACCCTGTTGTATTGCCTTATCGGCCAGGAGCTGAATCTTCCGGTCTATCTGACCCAGATGCCCGATTATCCGATTCTTGCTTATCTCAATCTTCCATTTTTACCAAACACTTCTGTCAATCCGGCTCTTTTTGATACACTTTTTTACATCAATCCTTCAAATCAGGGTTCTGTCCATTCCCAGAAAGACATCACCGATTATCTGATGAGAAAAACTATCCCCATAGAACAGCTTTATTACATGCCTTCCCCGAATAGTACTTTTATCCGTATCTGCCTGGAAAGGATATCGATGGATTATGATCTTGCCGGCAGCCCCAGAAGGATGGAAGAAATTAAGGATTTGCTTTCGCTTTGGAAATAAAAAAACTTTTTTACATTTGCAGACCCTTAGCCCAGGTGGCGGAAATGGTAGACGCGCATGGTTGAGGGCCATGTGACCGGTAGGTCGTGCAAGTTCGATTCTTGTCCTGGGCACAAGGCGTTCTTTAAAGGAAACGCCCAGATGGCGGAAGTGGTAGACGCGCTAGTTTCAGGGACTAGTATTCGCAAGGATGTGCAGGTTCGAGTCCTGTTCTGGGCACTATCCTCCCTTTAAACCTGACAGGTTTTGAAGACCTGTCAGGTTTTCAAAGGGAGGTTTTTTTATATTTGCACCTCAGTTTTACGTATGATACAGATTACTTTTCCCGACCAGAGAATCAAGGAATTCCCTGCCGGAACCACAGGCCTGGAAATTGCCCAGGGAATCAGTCCACAGCTTGCAAAAGAGGTGTTAGCCATTACCGTTAACGGAGAAATCTGGGATCTTACCCGGCCGATCCAGGAAAATGCCACGGTTAAGCTGCATAAATGGGATGATACGGAAGGGAAGCATGCATTCTGGCATTCCAGCGCCCACCTGATGGCTGAAGCACTGGAAAACCTCTATCCCGGAGTAAAATTCGGGATTGGCCCGGCTATTGAATCTGGCTTTTACTATGATGTGGACCTGGGTGATAAGGTTCTGTCGGAAACAGAGCTGGCGGACATAGAAAATAAAATGTATGAGCTGGCTGCCCGCAAATCAGAATATAAAAGGGAGAGTATCAGTAAAGAGGAAGCGCTGAGCCTTTTCGGAAAGAAGGGCGATGAATACAAAACCGAGCTGATCACCGATCTGGCCGATGGCACCATAACCCTGTACAAGCATGGTACTTTCACGGATCTTTGCCGCGGACCTCATCTGCCCGACACTTCACACATCAGGGCTATCAAGGTTTTAAGCCTTGCCGGTGCCTACTGGAGGGGTGATGAAAAACGGAAGCAGCTGACCAGAATCTATGGTATCACGTTCCCGAAAAAGAGCCTTTTGGATGAATATCTCGTGCTTTTGGAGGAAGCAAAGAAAAGGGATCACCGCAAACTGGGGAAAGAACTGGAATTGTTCACATTCAGCCAGCGGGTCGGAAGCGGCCTTCCCCTCTGGTTGCCTAAAGGCGCCCAATTGAGGGAGCGGCTCGAGAATTTCCTTAAAAAGGTTCAGAAAGAATATGGTTATGAGCCGGTTATGACTCCTCATATCGGCCACAAGGATTTGTATGTTACCTCAGGGCACTATGCCAAATATGGCAAGGATTCATTTCAGCCAATCCATACACCAATTGAGGGAGAGGAATTCCTGCTCAAACCGATGAACTGTCCGCACCACTGCGAAATATACAAGTCAAAGCCCAGGTCTTACAAGGAGCTGCCCCTCCGTCTGGCCGAGTTCGGCACGGTTTACCGTTATGAGCAAAGCGGTGAACTGCACGGTCTTACCCGCGTGAGAGGATTCACCCAGGATGACGCACACATCTTTTGCCGCCCAGATCAGATCAAGGAGGAGTTTGCCAAGGTTATTGACATAGTCCTTTATATTTTTAAGACCCTGGATTTCAAGGACTTTATTACACAAATCTCCTTAAGGGACCGCCATACGCCTGAGAAGTATATCGGATCCGACGACAACTGGGATAAAGCCGAGCAGGCGATCATTGAGATCACCAGGGAAAAAAACCTTGAAGGCGTGATTGTGCCTGGCGAAGCTGCATTTTACGGGCCAAAGCTTGATTTCATGGTCAAGGATGCCATTGGCAGAAAATGGCAGCTGGGTACCATCCAGGTGGATTATAACCTTCCCGAAAGGTTCGAACTGGAGTATATCGGGCAGGACAACCAAAGGCATCGTCCGGTGATGATTCATCGCGCTCCTTTCGGTTCCATGGAAAGATTCGTGGCCGTTCTGATTGAGCATACTGCCGGCAAATTCCCCCTCTGGCTTACCCCTGATCAGGCTATCGTATTGCCAATCAGTGAAAAGTACCAGAATTACGCCGAGAGTGTTTTGAAATCTCTAAATAATTCCGATATTCGCACCCTAATTGACGACCGGAACGAAAAGATAGGTAAGAAGATAAGGGATAACGAGTTAAGAAGGATTCCTTACCTCCTGATCGTGGGCGAAAAAGAGGAAAATGAGGGTACGGTTTCAGTCAGGAAGCAGGGACATGGTGATTTAGGAAGCATGAAACCCGAAGAATTCGCCGGTCTGGTAAGAAAAGAGATAGAAAGCGCACTTAATAAAATTGCAGATTGAATATTAACTAATCAGGAGGATTGAATTATTAATCAGACCAATTCAAGGGTACCTCCCCGTAAAAGGGACGAACTCCGCGAAAAATTCCGGATCAACCAAGAAATACGTGCGCGCGTGGTTCGTGTTGTTGGGGAGAACGTTGAGAGTGCGGGCATCGTTTCCCTGCAGGAAGCCCTCAGGATCGCTGAAGAACTTGAGCTTGACCTGGTAGAGATTTCGCCAGCTGCGGATCCGCCGGTTTGTAAAGTAATCGATTACAGCAAGTTCCTTTATCAACAAAAGAAGAAACAGAAAGAGCTCAAGGCTAAGCAGACAAAAATCGTGGTAAAGGAGATCAGATTTGGTCCCCAGACAGATGACCATGATTTCAATTTCAAGCTCAAGCACGCCCAGAAATTTCTTAATGAAGGGGCCAAGGTCAAAGCCTATGTGTTTTTCAAGGGGAGATCAATTCTCTTCAAGGAGCAGGGTGAAGAGCTGCTGATGCGTTTTGCTCAGGAACTTGACGAATACGGCAAATTGGACCAGTCACCCACTCTTGAAGGAAAAAGGATGACCATTATTCTCTCTTCAAAGAAGAAAAAGTAGTTTAATAAGGAGATATACAATGCCTAAAATGAAGACGAAAGCCGGCGCGAAAAAACGCTTTACGCTGACCGGCACCGGGAAAATCAAAAGGAAGCATGCTTACAAAAGCCACATCCTGACTAAAAAGTCGACCAAGCGGAAGCGCAACCTCGGCTATTTTGGAACGGTTGACAAGGCTGATGTTCAGAATGTCAAGCTTCAGCTTTCGATGAAGTAAAATCCCGACAGGTTTTAAATTAAGTGTTTAACCAGAATGCAGAGCTGACAAGAGTCCTTTAACAGACCGCCTGCAATCAAAAAAAGAAAAGAAAATGCCAAGAAGTGTTAATGCAGTAGCTTCGAGACAAAGAAGAAAAAAGATTCTCTCTCAGACGAGGGGAAACTTTGGTCCCGGCAAGAATGTCTGGACGGTGGCCAAGAACATTTATGAAAAAGGGTTAGGGTACGCTTACCGCGACAGAAGAGCTAAAAAGCGCCATTTCAGATCCCTTTGGATTGTCAGGATCAACGCAGCATGCCGTGAAGAAGGCATGTCCTATTCAGAGTTCATGGGTAAACTCCATAAGAGCGGAATCGAGATCAACCGTAAAGTTCTTGCTGATCTTGCCATGAATGAGCCGAAGGCCTTTTCAGCGATCGCAAAGAAGGTCAAATCAGTGAAATAACTGTAAATCAGTATTCCATATAAAGGGAAGTTCTCAAACGGACTTCCCTTTTTTTATATCTTTAACGTCGCGAATCCCAATCATTTCAAGCAAAAACATGAAAATAGGATTGATAGGCTACGGTCAGATGGGTAAAGCAGTGGAAGCAGCGGCCATCCGGCGCGGACACAATGTGACTATCAGAATAGATGAGAATAATCTGGCCGATTTCAACGAGGAGAACCTTCTTAAGGCGGACGTTATACTGGAATTCACGGGTCCCCACTCCGCATTCAATAACATTATGGGAATCCTCAAGGCAGGAGTCCCGGTAGTCAGTGGCTCAACAGGCTGGCTTGACAAGTTTGATGAAGTCAGGAAATGCTGTCTGGATAATAACGGGGCTTTCTTCTATGCCTCCAATTTCAGTCTGGGAGTGAACATTTTGTTTGCCCTCAACCGTAACCTGGCTAAAATCATGACAAACTATCCCGGCTATTCACCCCGGATCGAAGAGATCCATCACATCCGGAAAAAAGATTCGCCTAGTGGTACTGCGCTGGTGATTGCAGAGGATATCATCAGGAATCATGATCAGTTCGACGGCTGGTCGGCTGAACTGGTACCGCCCCATGGAAAGATTCCGGTTACTAGTATCAGGGAGGGGGAGGTTACCGGTACGCACGAGATCCGGTATGTATCCACGGATGATGTCCTTTCCGTCCGCCATGAAGCTTTCAGCAGGAACGGACTGGCCGTTGGAGCTGTTCTGGCCGCAGAATTTCTGAATGGTAAAAGAGGGATCTTCGGAATGAATGATCTCCTTGGAATTGGTTAAATCATACTGATGCGCTGGTTCTGGTTCATATCCCTGTCGGTACTTGTCGGAATACTTGCCATAGTATTTGCTCAGCCATTGATCCTGATCAGTTTGTTGATCCTGGTCGATATGCTGCTGACCCGAAAGATCAACTGGTTCTTTTGGATCCCGGGTCGGCTGAAAAAAATCCCAAACTGGATCAATCTTATTATTTGGTTGATATTCAGTGTTTTCATCCTTAGATTCTTCGTTTTCGACAGCCTGGCGGTGCTTTCACCGGGCATGAGACCGGTCCTGATGAACGGGGATAACGTTTTGATCTCCAAAATTCATTTTGGTCCCCGCCTGCCCATTACCCCGATAAATATCCCCCTAGCGCACCATTACATGCCGCTGACGAGGTGTACTCCCTCCTATCTTAAAGCGGTCACACTCCCACCCTACCGGCTTAATGGGCTCACGATGATTAACCGAGGGGATTTGCTTGCCTATAATTTTCCTGAAGGTGATTCAGCCATTTGCGGTGTTGAACTGATCAGCTATTATGCCTTGAAGAGAAAAAAGGAAGCTGAAGGAGACACCGTCAGCAAAGCCTTTCTGAAATACCGTCCCATCGACCGCCGGGAGCCCGAGATCAGCAGGTGTGTAGGACTTCCCGGGGATACTATCCTGATTATAGAATCGGCTCTTTCAAACGGTAATTACCGTGATCAGCAAAGGGCCAGAATCTCCTATGATTATCTTGTTGAGGTGAATAACAGACAAATTCCAGGTGATGTTTTCACCCGCCTGGAACTTACCCAATCAGAAGTCGGAATACACCCCGGTTTAGGCTACCTGCTGCCCCTGTTGCCGGAACAGATCATTGAGCTCAGGCAAAGACCAGAGGTCAGTGCCTTAACCAGGAATCTGATTGAACCCTCCAAGGGCGATTACAACATCTTCCCGCACCAGGCTGAGTTTCCCTGGAATCGTGATAATTTTGGCCCGGTAATTGTGCCCAGAAGGGGTGATCTGATAAAAATAACCAGAACCAATCTTCCGTTTTACAGGCGGGTCATTGAGGTTTATGAAAAGAACACAATCACTTTTCAGGGAGACTCCATCCTTATCAATGGCTGGCCCTCCTCTTCCTATGTATTCAAACAGAACTATTATTTCGTAATGGGGGACAACAGGCATCATTCCAGGGATTCAAGACACTGGGGCTTTTTGCCTGAGGATCATATCATCGGAAAACCTTTGCTGATATGGTTCTCAGCTTATAAATCACCCGGAAGAACCCTCACTGTCCATTGGAACCGCATTTTAAAATTTCCGTCATGAAAAAACCAGATTTCAAGTCAATCAGTAAGAAACAGTACATTAAGTTCGGGATAGCAGCAGCCCTGTACCTCTTATGGGTGATCTGGCTGGGGAATTTTGTCTGGCTGCTCGGTCTGGCCGTGATCTTTGACATGTACCTCACAAAATATGTAAACTGGACTTTCTGGAAAAAAAGAGGCCAGAAGAACTCATCAATTATAGAATGGATTGATGCACTGATCTTTGCATTGGTTGCTGTAACATTTATCAACCTGTTCTTTTTCCAGAATTTCAATATCCCCACCTCTTCCATGGAGAAGTCCCTGCTGATCGGCGACTACCTCTTTGTCAGCAAGGTCAGCTACGGTCCGAGGGTGCCTCAGACTCCCCTGTCATTTCCGCTTGTGCAGCATACCCTGCCGCTCACCAAGGACAAGAATTCATTTCTTACCTGGATTCAGAATGACTACCGCAGACTGAAGGGAACCCAGAAAATTAAGCACAATGATCCGATCGTTTTTAACTATCCTGAGGGAGATACCGTGTGCACCAAATTTCAGAGCAACGAAAGTTATTATTCGCTTGTCAGGCGCAATGGCAGGGAAGCAGTCTGGAATAACCCTGATGTATTCGGCAAGATCGTAGTGAGACCGGTTGACAAGCGGGAAAACTTCATCAAGAGATGTATAGGACTGCCCGGTGATTCCATTGAGGTCCGCCATAACTGGGTTTATGTGAATGGTAAGGCTCAGGACTCCATCCGATATATGCAGTTCAACTATCATATTGTGACTGACGGGACTCCGATAAACCAGAAAAAACTGGAGATGATGAATGTTTCGAGAAGTGAGATCCAGTTTTCAAATGGTGAATATATCCTTCCCTTGAGTGCAGTAAGCATGGAGGAAATCAAGAAACTCCCCAATGTCAAATTCATTGAGAGACTTGAATATCCTGCCGGACAGTGGGATGGCATCACATTTCCCTTTTCTCCTGATTTCAACTGGAACAGAGATAATTATGGCCCCATCTGGATTCCGAAGAAGGGAGCAACCGTTAATCTGACCCTTGCCAATCTTCCCTTGTACGAAAGGATAATTGACGTTTATGAGGATAATGACCTGAAGGTCAGTAACGGCAAAATCCTGATCAATGGCAAAGAGGCAACCTCCTATACCTTTAAGATGAACTATTACTGGATGATGGGCGACAACCGACACAATTCAGCAGATTCACGCTTCTGGGGCTATGTTCCTGAAGATCATATTGTTGGAAAACCTAAATTCGTTTACATTTCCTTTAACAAGGAGAAAAAGTTCCCGGCAAACATCAGGTGGAACAGGATCTTTATGAAGATCAAGTAGGCATCTGTAAATCATAGGATTAATGAAGAGATATATCAAGCCGTTACAATGGGGTCTGATCTTCATTGCGGTTATACTGTTTTTCAGGGTTTTTCTTTATCAGACTTACAAAGTTCCGGATTTCAGAATGGCATCCACCCTTCTGCCCGGCGACCGGGTCCTCGTCAACAAATACGTTCCCGGAGTGAGGATAATAAGTTCAACGCTGGGTATCTCCTATTTCAGATTTCCGGCCCTTAAAAAGTTTGGACGGCAGGATGTGGTTGTATTCAATCAGCCGTCCGGAGCCGATGAGCCGGTTGAAAGGAAGAAAAGGAAAATTGGACGGATTGTCGGACTTCCGGGTGATACTGTTCTCATCTGGGACAAGCAGCTGTATATTAACAGGGCAAAGGTGGATCCTCCCGTTTCCGGAAGGCAGGAATTCCGTGTCGTATCAAAGAATCAGAAATACGATGAGGGTTTTCTGAGGAAGTTTGATATTGAAAAACCCCGGGTGATTGCTGATATCGGTATTTATGACTTTGACCTTTCGCCTGCCGCAAAGGAGTATCTTGAAAAGCAACCTGAGATATCCAATGTGAGATCGACGAAGCAATTTGTGGCGGATTCCAAGCAGGATTACTATCCACCTTCCTCCTTTTATATGTGGAACCGGGATCAGTTTGGTCCTCTGATCGTTCCCGCCAAGGGAGCAACCGTTAAGGTTGAAATCAGAAATGTGGATTTATACCGCGATATTATTGAGACTCATGAGGGTCATGATATTACGGTGGATTTCTTCGGGGTTAAAATTGATGGCACCCTGGTTACCGAATACACCTTCCTTAAGGACTATTACTTTGTTCTGGACGATAACCGGGATAATCCGTCGGACAGTCGTAAAATAGGTTTTATACCTCAGGACCATCTCATCGGAAAAACAAAAAGGGTTCTCTGGTCGGGGCAGAACCGCTATGATTACATCAGGCATTTCCATCTTAACAGGTTCTTTAAGAAGATCAGGTAATCAATTGAATGAAAGAGGTATACCTAACCACTGCCTATTTCGGTCCCTGTGCCTATTTTTATGAGATCCTGCAATCGGATCTTGTGTTTATTGAAGCTCACGAGCATTACGAAAAGCAATCCTGGAGGAACCGGTGCAGGATTATTGGTGCCAATGGTGAGATGGACCTGTCGGTTCCCGTTCTGGAAGGGAGGGGCCTGAATCAACCGGTTAAGGATATCAGAATCGATTATCATCAGAATTGGCAGAAAATACATTTTAAATCCGTTGAATCCGCCTACAGGCATTCGCCCTATTACGAATACCTGATTGATGACCTGATGGAATTCTGGACGGTTAAGGCAGATTTTCTCCTGGATTATAATCTTAAAATAACCGAGCGGATTCTGAGATTATTGAAAAAAGCGGGTTGCATACGGTTGACGGAAGAGTTTCAAAAGCCTGGGTTTTATGAAGCGGCTGACCTGAGATATTCCTTCCATCCCAAAAACAAAAAAAGCGCCGGGCTTGATCCGGCGCCTTTCGGTGAATATCATCAGGTTTTTTCTGACCGTTTCGGTTTTATCCCCCAGGTGAGTATCCTGGACTGGATATTCAACAGTTTTAAAATCTGAATCCGAGCGTTGTTGAAAATCTGGTGTGGACATTGGTGACATCGGCTGCATTATTACCATACAGGTAGTAGAGCTGATCCGAACCTGAGCGGGCCAGACCAAAATCGATGTACATGTTCTTATCCTTGTAACCCACACCTCCTGAAACAACCGAGGTGCCCTTACCGGCATTGGGTTCTCCGTCGGCGTAGGGATTGCCATAGAGTCCATACCCTGCCCTCAGATAGTATTTACCAAGCCGCAGTTCGCCTCCAAGCCTGATATTCGAAGCGGCCTTATACCTCTGTCCGATGGCTTCGTTTTCATTAAAGAAGTCATAATCACTGGCACTAAGCTTTGCTGCCGTGTAATCGACATACTCATAATCGAGTGAGATCAGCCCCAGCTGCTTGTAAATAAAGGCAATACTACCGGTTGCCCTCAGGGGAGTGGTAATCGTATAGGTATACTCACCCGTATTGCTCCAGTCAAACGGTTTTGGTTCACCGGTGAGTTGGGTAGTCATGCTTGCCCTGAAAGAATCGTTGAATTTCAGGACGGTCGGGGTTTGCAGGGATGCGCCTACCCGGATAAAATCCACCGGCCGGGCCAGGATACCAAGTTTAAAATTAATCCCTGATCCGGCAACGGACAGGTTGTTGGTAAAGGAGAATGATTCAAAATAATTGATCACGTTATTCGGATCTGTTTCTGTATGCACCCATCTCTCCGTGTAATTTGCCTTCTGAATTCCCATGGTCATTCCGAGGTACAGGCGGTCGGAGAGGTTGGCACCGAGGCTGAAATCAAATTCACCCAGGGCACCTGTGCTCAGGACTGATCGTTTCTGTGTCTGACCGTAGTTTGAATTATCAAAATCTGAAAAATATACGCCTGCCAGTGAATCATAATCAATCAGGAAGGTTTCCCAGGCAAGTCCGTCGGTGAATGGGTCCCAGCCCGTATTGTGATTGGCTGAGTAAACGAATTCATCCACCAGGGAGTTCGAATTATTGATCCCCTTCATGGTGATATTCTGGCCGAAATCTTTCAGTTTGTTATATCCGATCGCAAAGGTGAGTCCCTTGATTCCTGAGTTTTGATCTTTCATATTAAAGGGTAACACAAAGCCGAAATGGCTGATATTGGTTTTGTAACCCGTATCGTGCATTGAACTCCCAAGATATGAAGCATCCGAAGAGTAGAGATTAAACTCTGGGGTAATGGCGAACTCGCCCTGACGGTAAATTCCGAGTCCGGCCGGGTTAATAGCCATTGAGGAGAAATCTCCCCCAACGGCACCAAAGGCACCGCCCATGCTCATTGACCGGGTGGTACCGCCTGTGTTCAGGAATGAATACCTGAGGGCATCCTGCTCATTCTGAGCCGTCAATCCCACTGAACCTAAAATCAGAATACTGATTATCAAGATATTTCTTTTCATGACCAAGATCTTAAGTGATTCTTTTTGATATAGTTTGGGCATATCCGGTCTTTTGCGAGACCGGATGCCCGTATCATTCATTAACGTCTGCCTGAGGATGAGGAACCGCCTGAGCGTGAGCCGCTGCTTGAGGAACTGCTGCCTGATGAGCCGCTATATCCGCCTGAACGTCCTGATGAGGAGCTTCCGCTGAAGCTTGAGCTTGAACCGGAGCTTCTGCCAGCGGATGAACTTCCGCTGTAGGTGGAACCGGAACTTCTGCCTGCGGATGAACCGCTGCTATAACCGGATGAGGATCTCGAGCTTGAAGAACCCGAATAATAATTACCTCCGGAACTTCTGGATGATGAGGATGAGCCTCTGTATGATTCGGTTGAAGATGAACGGATCGGAGTCGATTGGGTTGAAGTTCTGGGTCTTACATACGAGGAGCTGTTTTCTGCACCCGATCCCGCAGAGGATCTCATGGCCGGGTTGCTTCCCGTCTGAGACCTTGAGTAGGTAGTGGCTGTCCTGGAGCGAACATAACTGCTCGAATTGTTGATTCCAGACTGGCTGCTGGTGCGAGACTGGGTTGACACCTGATCCGATCCGGCACCGCTCCTCAATCCTGAAGGTCTGCTTTCGCTTTTGGGATCAGAAGATGATCTGGAAACAATTGGCTGTATCGATGAAGATTTGGCTGAAGTGTTACCATTGCTGACTGAATTCCCGGCTGAACCCCTTGTTGCATATACCGGATCTGATTTCATTCCGCTACCGGTTCTGATTGCCCCTGGCCCATCGGTAATGCGGCTGCCGCGATGACCATAGTAATAATTTTCAGCGTTATTGTTGTGGTCGCCACCGCCCCAATAATAATCATTCCAGTACCAGTTTGACCATCCGCCATAGCCTGAGTACCAGGGTGAATACCATGGATTGTACCATGAATAGCTGTAAAAGGGTGAATATCCGTATCCCCAGTAGCTGTAGGGTGAGTAATAATCATAGTACCATGGGTCGTACCAGCCCCAGTTATAGCTGTTGTAGGACCAGAACGGATCGTAGTAACTCATACCCCATCCGGAACGGTAGAATCGATTGATCCGGTTGGTATAATAAAAGTCGTCCTCGTTATCGTAATAATAGTTATTGTTAACGATTGTATTGCCTTCTGAATCAACATATTCTTCATAAGTTGAATCAACGAGGGCATAATCGGGCTGTTCTGCAATAACTGTGTCCTGCACTAGCGCGGCTTGTTCCTGAATCTGCGCCGGAGGTGCAACAACGGGCACTCCTACCCTCTTTTCAACTACCACCTGCCTGTCGGAAGGATTGTAATACACATCATCCGACACCCCTGAAGAAAGGTAAATACTGCTTCCGCATGAACTTACGAGGAACATCAGAGGGACCAATTTTACTACTGCTGCTTTCATTTTTCAACCTCCTGTCAGGTTTTAAATATAGGATATTATTTCCTTAATTTGTATCCTCTTTTCTAGCAGCGAAAAGCAAATACTGTACCAAAGACAAGAAAATGGCAAAAGTTTTAACTCCGCGTAGCGAAAACTATTCACAGTGGTATAATGATCTGGTTATCAAGGCTGATCTGGCTGAAAATTCAGCCGTCAGGGGATGTATGGTAATTAAGCCTTATGGGTATGCCATATGGGAACGGATGCAGGCCGAGCTTGACCGGATGTTTAAGGAGACCGGACATGTGAATGCCTATTTTCCCCTGTTTATTCCGAAATCCTTCTTTAGCAAGGAGGCCAACCATGTGGAAGGTTTTGCCAAGGAGTGTGCGGTTGTAACTCATTACAGGCTAACGGCTGATGAAGAAAACGGTGGAGTAAAGGTAGATCCTTCCGCCAAGCTTGAAGAAGAGCTTATTATCAGGCCAACATCAGAAACAATTATCTGGAATACTTATAAGAACTGGATTCAGAGCTACCGTGATCTGCCAATTCTGATCAATCAGTGGGCCAATGTGGTCAGGTGGGAAATGAGGACCCGCCTGTTTCTGAGAACTGCGGAATTCCTGTGGCAGGAAGGGCATACAGCACATGAGACCCGGGAAGAGGCTGTGGAGGAAACATTAAAGATTCTGGATGTCTATGCCACCTTTGCGGAAAATTTCCTGGCCGTGCCTGTGATCAAGGGCAGCAAAACTGAGGATGAAAAGTTCGCAGGAGCATTGGATACCTATTGCATTGAAGCCCTCATGCAGGACGGTAAGGCTCTTCAGGCCGGAACCTCGCATTTCCTGGGTCAGAATTTTGCAAAAGCTTTTGATGTGGTTTATACTTCGAAAGAAAGCAAGCTGGAATATGTATGGGCAACCTCCTGGGGTGTTTCGACCCGCCTGGTAGGTGCGCTCATCATGGCCCATTCTGATGACAACGGACTTGTGTTGCCTCCCAAACTTGCTCCGATACAGGTAGTTATTGTCCCGATTTACAAGAGTCCCGAAGAATATGCCGCAACGGTGGAAAGGTCCCATGCTATCAAAGCCCGGCTAACAAGTTTGGGGATCACGGTCAAAGTCGACGACCGCGACACCCAGAAACCTGGCTGGAAATTCGCCGAGTATGAACTGAAGGGCGTTCCCGTAAGGCTGGCCATCGGTCCCAGAGATCTTGAAAACGGAACAGTGGAGGTTGCCCGAAGAGATACCCTGACCAAGGAATCTGTCAGTCAGGATAGCCTGAATCAGTATATTCCCGCTTTACTGGAGCAGATGCAGGTTGATATTTACAACAGAGCCCTGCAATTCAGGAACGAGAATACTTACAAGGTTGACACATGGGAGGAATTCCTGGTCCAGATCGAAAAAGGAGGCTTCATATCAGCCCATTACGATGGCACAACCGAGACTGAAAATCTCATTAAGGAGGAAACCAAAGCCACTGTGAGATGCATACCTCTTGATAATCAGGAGGAACCCGGCATTTGTGTAAGGACCGGAAAACCCTCACGCCAGAGAGTCATTTTTGCCAGGGCTTATTAACTCGATTTATTATGGGAACCGCCAAAAAGAAAACCAGGACCAGGATCGTTGACACGCTGAAAAACAAGTCGAACCTCAAACAAAGGATTTACGACAATACCCTTTCGGGATTTCAGCTGATCAAGGAGGAGTTGTACCAGATTGCCGAAACCACCAACAGTCAGTTGACCCAGGATGATCCGAGGATTTTACTGAGGTACAGGGATCATGGTGAATTTGAAGCGGAGCTTAAGGTTGCCGGTGACATGCTGGTTTTCAGCATGCATTCAAACATTTTCCAGTTCGACCGTGAGCACGAGATCTGGAAGACGGAATATATTCAGAATGACATTGAGGCCAGCTATTCGGGTATCATCAATATATACAATTTCCTGGCCGATTCATTCAAATATAACCGGATGGAAGACCTGGGATATCTGATTGCCAGGATTTTCATCAACAAGGACAATCATTTCTTCGTACAGGGCAAGCGCCAATCGGGATTTAATTACACAACCCTGGGGTCACATGTTCTCGAAAAGCAGGGGGTTCATGAAATAGTTCAGGCCGCCATTCAGTATTGCCTGGATTTCGACCTTCTGGTTCCTCCCTATGATGCGGTTAAATTGGTAACGGTTGCCCAAATCCACCAGAACATCTCTGATGCAAAGGTCGCCACTGGAAAAAGGCTTGGTTTCCAGTTCCGTTCGGATGATATTGACAAATAGTTTTATCTATCTTATACTTAACTTTATTGGTCGTTTCTAAAATAATTTCACCATGAAAAAACTGGTTTATCTCCTCATTTTACCCTTAGGAGCCCTTATGATGTTTTCCTGTAAACCCAAAACCGTACAAATCGAAACCGATCCGGATATTGCCCAGAAAGTTAGTGAATACGCAACTTTCAGACTCACCACCGATCTTTCCGGATTATCTCAGAAAGAGAAGGAAATATTGCCGATCCTGATCCGCGTTGCCGGAATCATGGATGATATTTTCTGGCAGCAGACCTATGGTGACAAAAACCAGTTGTTTGCCGGAATCCAGGATTCGTCCATGAGAAGATTCCTGGAGATTAATTATGGGCCATGGGAGATTTTGAATGAGAATAAGCCCTTTCTGCCAGGAGCAGCTGCGAAGCCCCTTGGTGCACAATTTTATCCCCTGGATATGACCAAGGAAGAATTTGAAAAGATGGCAGATCCTGAAAAATCAAGCCTTTACTCGATGATCCGCCGGAATAAGGAGGGCAATCTGGAGGCAATCCCCTATCACATTTTCTTCGCCGCACAAACCCAGGAAGCAGCCAGGTTAATCAATGAGGCTGCCGCCCTGGCCGAGGATCCGGGATTGAAGAAATATTTGGAGCTCAGGGCTCAGGCGCTTCTTACCGATAATTATTTTGAAAGCGACATGGCCTGGATGGATATGAAAAGCAGCAACATTGATTTTGTTGCCGGTCCGATTGAAAACTATGAAGATGCACTGTTTGGATATAAAGCAGCCCATGAATCTTTTGTGTTGATCAAGGATGCAGTCTGGAGCCAGAAACTCGCACGCTTCGCCCAATTACTGCCTGCACTTCAGAAATCCCTGCCGGTTGAGGACAAGTATAAGCAGGAGGTTCCCGGCAGCGACTCCGACCTTGGGGTGTATGACGCCGTTTATTATGCCGGCGACTGCAATTCAGGAAGCAAAACAATCGCCATCAACCTTCCGAATGATGAGAAGGTGCAGATTCAGAAGGGAAGCCGGAAGCTCCAGCTTAAAAACGCCATCAATGCTAAATTTGAAAAGATCCTGGTCCCGATTTCGGCTGAAGTGATTGAGCCATCCCTGCAAAAGCATGTGGTTTTCGATGCATTCTTTGAAAACATCATGTTCCATGAGGTTGCCCACGGTCTGGGGATCAAGAATACCTTGTCAGGTTCCGGTCCTGTCAGGAAAGTGCTCGCAGAACAGTATAGCGCACTGGAAGAGGCCAAAGCGGATATCGTCGGACTCTATCTGGTCTCCAAACTTGCCGAGATGGGTGAATTGGGTGATAAAGACCTGATGGACAACTATGTAACTTTCCTTGCCGGAATTTTCAGATCGGTTAGATTCGGTGCAACCAGTTCCCATGGTAAAGGAAACATGCTGCAATTCAACTTCTTCAATGAAAAGGGTGCTTTCACTAAAGATGCGGCTACCGGGTTTTATAAGGTTGACTTTGAAAAAATGAAAGCCGCCGTGAGTGAATTGGGCGGTCTGATCATCACCCTGCAGGGAGACGGCAATTACGAAGGAGTCAAACAGTTGATGCAGGAAAAAGGAGTAGTTCCGGAAATACTTCAGAACGATCTTAACAGGATCAATTCGAAGGGCATCCCGAAAGATATCGTTTTCGAACAGGGAACCAAGGTATTAGGACTGTAATGTAAATGAATCCTGATCTTTTACAGGGATTCAGAAAATACTCCGGTCATCATGGATTAATCCTCCAGGGTGACCGGATTCTTGTTGGTATTAGCGGTGGTCCTGATTCCATGGCTTTGACTGATCTGCTGATTCGGGAGGAGGTCCCCCTGGTGCTGGCGCACTGTAATTTCTCACTGCGGGGCGAGGAATCAGAAGAGGATGAAAGATTCGTCAGGGAGTTCGCATCATCTAAAGGTATACTACTGGAAACCAAGATATTTCAGACCCACGAACATGCCACTTCCAAGGGGATCTCAATCGAAATGGCCGCGCGGGAATTGCGGTATGGCTGGTTTGAAGAGTTAAGGGTCAGTCATGGGTGCACTAAAATTGCGGTAGGTCATCACCGTGATGATTCCATTGAAACCTCACTAATGAATCTGATCCGCGGAACCGGGCTAAGAGGATTGGCCGGGATCAGGCCGGTGAACGGGGTTGTGATCAGACCGTTGCTTTTCACAGGGCGAAACGAGATCCGGAGGTATCTCAACTGGCGGAATATCGCCTTCAGGGAGGATTCGAGCAACCGGGATGACCGTTTCATCAGAAACCGGATCCGTAATCATCTGATTCCTTTCTTTGAAGGAATCAATCCGGGTTTCAGAAAGAACCTTATGTTTGAGCAGCAACTATACAGCTCAATCCAGGGGATGATAGAGGAGGAGGTGGAAAGTTTCACAAGAGAGGCCCGAACTATCCGGGGAAACACCATTCATTTCGCAACTGATCTTCTGTTGAATAACAGTAAATCTCCTGTGATTCTTTTCGAGATTCTGCGCAGCTACGGTTTTAATTCATCGCAAATTGAGAAGGTCAACCGGGCAGTCAACGGCCAGCCCGGCAAGCGGTTCCGCTCTCCCGGCCATGAATTGGTAGTAGGCCGCAATGAACTGCTGATCAGACCGCTTTCAGCCGAAACGGTCAGAAGTTTGTACCTCGATCCGTCGGATCCAGGCAGCTTTGAGGAGGCAGGATTAACCGCTGAAGCAGTCGACAATCCGGGAGGTCCCGTCAGGGAGCAGGGCATTGCCTGCCTTGATCATGATCTGTTGGAGTTTCCGCTGTTGCTGAGGAGGTGGAGGCCCGGAGATGCTTTTTGTCCACTGGGGATGAGCGGAAAGAAGAAGATAAGTGATTTCCTGATTGATCAAAAGCTGGATCCTTTTGAGAAGGAGGTAGTCAGAGTTCTGATATCAGGCGACCGGATTGCCTGGGTGGAGGGTCTCAGGACCGACCACCGTTTCAGGATCACTAAGAATACCCGTAAGATGCTAATTATCAGAAAAATTGATTAAACCCGTCAGGCACTCTGTTAATTAGTCTTAAGGAGTTATAATTTACATTAACCCCCTTTCAAATGAGGGGGTCTTTTGTTTTTTTTGTACCTCGATTTAAAACACTTATAAAAATTTTACCATGGACATTATCGTGGAAAACCTTACGAAGATTTACGGAACGCAGCGTGCCGTGGACAACATCTCGTTCAAGGTTCATACCGGGGAGGTACTGGGATTCCTGGGGCCCAACGGTGCAGGGAAAACCACAACCATGAAGGCGATTACCTCTTATCTGGTACCCAACAAGGGTTCCATCAGGCTTGGTGATTTCAATGTGACCGAGCAACCTGAGGAGGTGAGGCGGTTAATTGGCTACCTACCGGAGAACAATCCTCTTTACAATGACATGCCGGTATTGGATTATCTCAGGTTTGTTGCTGAGATACAAGGCATTGACAAAAGCAGGATCAAGGAACGGATCCGGGAGATGGTCAAGGTTTGCGGCCTTGAAGGCGAAAAACACAAAAAGATCGGCGAGCTCTCCAAAGGGTATCGCCAGCGTGTGGGACTTGCCCAGGCTCTGATCCATGATCCGGAGGTTCTGATCCTGGATGAGCCTACGGCCGGGCTTGACCCCAACCAGATCATCGAGATACGGGAACTGATCAGAACCATCGGACGCGAAAAAACGGTTATCCTCAGTTCTCACATTCTGGCCGAGGTTGAAGCAACCTGCGACAGGATCCTGATCATCAACAAGGGCAAGATAGTAGCCGACGGGACCCCGGAGAACCTGAGGAAAAAGGCACAGGGACAGGAAATGTTAAGGCTTACCATCGAAGAGGGAACCAAAAACGATATTGTCAGTGCCCTGCAGCGGCTCCACTCCATTGACTGGGTGAACCCGTTGGCTGGCAGCGGCAACCGGTTTGAAATTCAGAGCAGACCCAATCAGAGTTCCAGGAGAGAGATTTTCGACCTGTGTGTCAGGAATAAATGGGTACTTACAGAGCTTACGGTTATCGAGACCAAACTCGAAGACATATTCCATGAATTAACCATGAATTAAACCACCAAAAATCAAAGAATTATGAAAGAAGTCTGGATTATAGCACGTCGGGAATTGAGGACCTTCTTCAATTCACTGATGGCCTATATCATGCTGGTTGCCTTCCTCGGCTTCAGCGGATTTTTCACCTGGATTTCCGGTGCGGACGTGTTCATGGTGGGTCAGGCCAATATGCAATCCTTCTTTGGCATTGCATACTGGACTCTGTTCTTTTTTATTCCCGGTCTTACGATGGGGCTTTTAGCTGAAGAGACCCGGTCCGGAACCATTGAACTTCTGTTGACCAAGCCGATCAGAGATTGGCAGGTGGTTGGAGGCAAATTCCTTTCGACGCTCGTGCTGATTGTGATCGCGCTTGCTTTCACACTCCCCTACTACATCACCATCGCCACCCTTGGTCCCCTGGACCACGGCGCTGTTTGGACCGGTTATATCGGCCTGATCCTGATGTCGGCAAGCTATATCTCCATCGGGATCTTTGCCAGCAGTATCTCAAGAAACCAGATCGTTGCCTTCCTGATTGCATTGCTGATCGGTATTTTTTTCCATATCATTTTCGGCGTGCTGGCAGGAAATGCAACCGGCTTTATCGGAGGGGTGCTCAATTACCTTAATCTGAACAGCCATTTTGAATCGATCAGCCGGGGGGTACTGGATACCAAGGATATCATTTACTTCCTGTCACTGATCCTTTTCCCGCTGGTTCTGGCAGAATCACGGCTTGCTTCAAGGAGGTTTTAACTCTTAACGCAGAACAGAATGAAACGCACAACCATTTTCATATTAACTGCTTTGGGTATCATCATCCTGGTGAACCTTTTATCGGACAATTTCTTCCTGAGGCTCGACCTCACCAAGGATCACCGGTTTACCCTGAGCAAGGCAACCAAGAATATTATCAGAAACCTGCCCGAACCGATCACTGTAACCGCCTATTTCAGCAATGATGTACCCACTGAACTGGCACGTACCAAAAGGGATTTCAAGGATCTCCTCACCGAGTACAACAGTATCTCCAAAGGCCAGGTTGTATATGAGTTTATAGCTCCGGTAACCGGCGAAGAGACCGAACAGAAGGCCGTATCCGCCGGAATTCAGCCGGTAATTGCCACCGTCAGGGAGAAGGATCAGGCAAAACAGCAGAAGGTATACCTGGGAGCCGTTGTCAGCATGGGCGACCAGCAGGAAGTGATCCCCTTCATGCAGCCAGGTGCCGCCATGGAATATGCACTCTCGTCGGCTATCAAGAAAATTTCGGTCAAGGACAAGCCGGTGATCGGATTGCTGCAGGGTCACGGGGAACCGGGCGTTGCTGCATTTCCCCAGGCTTCAAATGCCTTGAATATTCTCTATGAGATTGAGCCGGTATTCCTTAATGATTCAGTGAATAATTTACTGAAATTCAAAACTGTAGCCATTGTGGCACCCAAGGACACCATTCCTGCGTCTCATCTGGCTCAGCTCGACCAGTTTCTGGCACAGGGAGGCAACCTCTATATTGCATACAACAGGGTAGAAAGCAGGCTGGAGGTACAGCGGGGCCTGAGCATTTATACCGGTCTCGAAGACTGGCTCCTGAGCAAGGGTCTCGTGGTGGAGAACAATTTTGTGGTTGACAGCCGCTGTGCGAATATTCAGGTTCGTCAGCAGCAGGGAACCTTTACGTTCGCCACACAGGTTCCGTTCCCTTTTCTGCCGATCATATCGAAATTTGCCGATCATCCGGCAACCAAGGGACTGGAATCGATGCTGCTGCCCTTTGCAAGCACAATCGGTTACACTGGTGATACAACAAAGGTATTTACGCCGCTTGCCCAGACTTCTGATATGTCAGGATCCCAGCCCTCGCCCGTCTATTTTGATGTGAGCAAGCAATGGAATCAGGCAGATTTTCCGATGAAGGGTCTGACGGTTGCCGGAGTGCTCGAAGGAAAAATCGTTGGGCAGGCAAAATCAAGGATCATCCTTGTCGGCGACGGCGACTTTGCTGTGAACGGCGAAGGTGAGGGTGCACGTCAGCAAAGCCCCGACAATATCAGCTTCATGGTAAACTCCATTGATTTCCTATCGGATGATACCGGACTGATTGAACTCAGGACCAAAGGAGTAACCTCCCGGCCATTGGATCAGATCGAGGATGGAAAGAAGGCTTTCCTGAAATATTTCAACTTCCTTCTGCCCATTCTGCTGGTCATTATTTACGGAATCTTCAGGGCTCAGTATAATCGCAATTTACGTAACAAAAGGACGGAGGAAGGATATGTCTCGTAAGAAGAATAACCGCACACTTTTAATTGTTTTTGCAGTTCTGCTTGTTGCTTTTCTGGTGGTTGAGGGAGTCAAGCTGACCCGCGGGGAACGCACCTTCAGGGATGATATCATTGAATATGAAGCAGATCAGATCAGCAAAATCACCTTTAACACCAAAGGTCCTGTTGCTGTTGCCGTTGAGCTTTACAAGGAAGATACCACCTGGAAGCTCAAAGCCGGAGGCAAAGAGTATGCTGCCGGTCAGGAGATGGCAAACGGTATTGCCGGGGAGCTGGCTTACATTACCCCGGAGAGGCTTGTTGCCAACAAGAAGGATCTTTGGAAAGACTATGATGTCACTGATTCAGCCGGAACCCGGTTGACCATCTACGGACCCAAAAAGGCGAAGACCGAACTGGTAATCGGCAGGTTCTCCTACAATCAGTCTACACGCCAGCCTGTTACCTTCTTAAGGATTGGCAATGACAATGAGGTTTTTGCCGTTGAGGGATACCTGGCCATGACCTTTGGCAGGGACATTAACGGATTGCGCGATAAGAACCTGTTCAAGGGCAATCAGAATGACATTACGAAAATCACCTTCACATATCCGGCCGACAGTTCATATGAGCTGACCAGGGATGGTCTCAAATGGATGGTTGCCGGGGTACCGGCCGACTCCATGAAAACGGTGAGGTTCATGAGTGAGGTTACCTATCTGGTCGGGTCGGATTTCAGGGATGATTTCCAGGTTTCGGCAGCCGGACCTGAGTTGTACAAAATGAAAATTGAAGGGATTAATATCAAGCCTGTTGACATTGTGGTTTACCAGGATGCAGCGGGTCAGGTGGTTCATTCCACCGAAAATCCCAGCTCCTATTTCTCAAGTCAGAGGGATAATCTGGTTCAGAGGATATTCAAGGGAAAAGGTTTTTTCCTGCCTAAATAGATGAATTTAAAAGAGAGGTATACTGCCATTATCAGTTGGTTCCAGGAGAACATGCCGGTGGCCGAAACCGAGCTGAGGTATGAGGATCCTTACCAGCTGATGGTGGCAGTTATCTTATCCGCGCAGTGCACCGACAAGCGCGTGAACATGATCACGCCGCCGTTTTTCGATCGCTTCCCGACCATTGACAAACTTGCCGGAGCCACTCAGGATGAGGTATTTGAACTTATCCGCAGTTGTTCTTATCCGAATAACAAGGCGAATCATCTCATCAATGCCTCAAAAAAGGTGGTTCAGGATTTTGAGGGAAGGTTGCCGCAGGAGATCGACCAGTTAATGACCATACCGGGCATCGGAAGAAAGACGGCCAATGTAATTGCATCAGTAGCTTTTCAGAAGCAGGCCCTGGCGGTTGACACCCATGTATTCAGGGTTTCGGCCCGATTGGGGCTGACCCTGAATGCCAAAAACCCACTTGAAACCGAGCGGCAGCTGACCGCGCATATCAGTCCGGATCTTTATGCTATTGCCCATCACTGGCTTATCCTGCACGGAAGGTATGTATGCACCGCCCGGAATCCGAAATGCACCGGATGCGGACTAAGCCCGTACTGCCGATATTTTGAGAAATCCGAAAAGATCCCCGGGTAATCAGGGATTTTCTTTTTTGTACTTCTGTGCGATGATTCTGTAGGCATCTCTGAATGGCATGCCTGATTTCACCAGCTCCATCACCTTTTGCACAGACTTCAGTTCATCCGTCATTGAATCATTCAGCTGGTCGGTATGCACCTTTATACCGCTGACAGCCACAGGTATGATGGCCAGCACATCCAGCACAGCATGAATTCCACGGATGATCGGTTCCTTTGTCAGCTGCAGATCCCGGTGATAACCCGAAATCAGATTGAGGGGGATATTTTTTACCTGATATTCATACCCTGCCACCTGATGATAAGCTGCCCTGACCAATTCCAGAACATCCGGATTCTGTTTATGGGGCATGATGGAGGAACCTGTTACAAGTGCCTTATCCAAAGAGAAATACCCCAATTCCGGCAAGGAGAAGAAAATTACATCCGTGGCAAATTTATTCAGGTCGTAAAGGACCATCAGACAATCATTCAGAATTCGTGCCTCAAACTTACCCCGACTGTTCTGGGCGTACATCGGGTTCTCCATCACCCTTGAGAATCCCAGCAGTTCGGTAGTCATCCGGCGGTCGAGCGGCAGTGGCACCCCATACCCTGCCCCGGTGCCGAGAGGATTCTGATCCAGGACATCAAGAGTGGCACGGATCAGTGTAAGATCATCCTTAAGGGCATCCCGGAATGCAAAAGCCCAGTCGCCCACTGTAAAGGGCATGGCCTTCCGGGTATGCGTGTATCCCGGCAGGGGAGTATTTGTCCAGGAAGCCCCAAATTCATTAAATTTTTCAGAGAGGCTCTCTGTAAGCTGGCAAATCCTGTTCAGGGACTCAATCTCAAACAGGCGGACGGCAGTGATCACCTGATCATTCCTGGATCTGCCGGTATGCACCTTTTTTCCAGTATCGCCCAATTTATCGACCAGATAGTCTTCAATAGCCGTGTGGCCATCTTCCTGATCCGGACGGATGATGAATTTGCCTTCTGAATGCAGTTCGACAATTTCATGCAATTTGTCTTTCAGGTCTGATGCCTCCTCCATCGTAATGATGCCGATGGAGGAGAGCATATTGACATGAGCCATGCTGGCTGCGCAATCGTAAGGAATGAGCTCGTGATCGAGCTGAGGATCCAGTCCGGTGGTAAAGGATTCCACCCGCGAATCCAGGGAATCATGAATCTGCCAGAGTTTCATAAATATCTACTTAAGAATAGCCGGCCGCCAATTGTAGGGCTGCTTTTTCCGGAGAACCAGATAATGTGCCTTGAGCCGGATGGCATTGATGTTAATGAAACCGCGGCTGTCGGTGGCATCAAATCCTCCCTCAATATCCATTGAAGAGAGATCCTGATCGTACAGACTCACCGGAGAATGGCGATACACGGGCATGGCATTGCCTTTATAGAGGGATACCACCACCGTTCCATTAATCTGTTCCTGACTCTTATTAAAGGCAGCCATCAGGAAGTCCATTTCAGGTGAGAACCAGAGACCGTTATAAATCAGTTCAGAGAATTTTGGGATTAGCATGTCGCGGAGGTGCATCACCTCCTTATCCATCGCAATACCCTCGATGTCGCGGTGTGCGGCCCAAAGCAGGTATCCGCCCGGGGTTTCATAAATCCCCCTTGATTTGATACCGATGAACCTGTTCTCAACCAGGTCAATTCGGCCGATCCCATTGACTCCGGCTATATGGTTGGCATATTCGAAAAGTTCAAGCGCATCGGTCTTTTCAGTTCCGTCTTCAAGATTTTTGATTCTCACAGGAGTACCGTTCTCGAATTCCACCTCAATCAGGGTCTCCTTATCCGGAGCCATTTTCGGTGACAAAGTTTTCGAGTACACGTTTTCCGGACAAGGTTCACCCGGATCTTCCAGAATACCAGCCTCATGGCTGATATGCATCAGGTTCTCATCCTCACTGTAGCTTTTGGCAACGGTGACCTTGACCGGGATATTATACAGCTCGGCATATTTGATCATATCGGTCCGGCCTTTGAATTCTTTGAGGAATTCCGGATCCTTCCAGGGAGCAATGATTTTAGCCTCGGGAAATAATGCATAATAGGCGAATTCAAAACGAACCTGATCGTTACCTTTTCCGGTAGCTCCATGGGCC
>Ga0172368_10001505_pt1 | contig 31634 bp, 25 predicted proteins | sample Lak11m_FD_114540 | JGI IMG/M metagenome (GOLD analysis project Ga0172368, IMG submission 114540) | Freshwater microbial communities from Kabuno Bay, South-Kivu, Congo - kab_022012_11m | ecosystem: Environmental > Aquatic > Freshwater > Lake | place: Democratic Republic of the Congo: South-Kivu...
TAACGATTTATTCGTAATTGCCTTATTAACTTTTTTTCTTTAAATTTCTCTATTGTTGCCATTTTTGAGTTAAATTTGTGCCTCTAAAACGGTCAACTTATTTCAGGCTTAGACAGTTAGACAATACACTTTTTAATTTGACTCAATAATCTGAAACAACTTATCTAATTTAGGTGTAAGGATGATTTCTGTTCTACGGTTTTTGGCTTTGGCTTCTTTGGTATCGGCATTGTCGACAGGTACATACTGGCTTCTTCCTGAGGCAGACAATCTATCGGGTGCAATCTTGCCATTTTCAAGCAGTATTTTTACAATAGCCGTAGCTCTCATAACGCTTAAATCCCAGTTGTCTTTAATTTGTTGACCTGATGCACCTTTATAAGGAACATTGTCGGTATGGCCTTCAATAAGCACACTGATGGTAGAATCTTTTTCAAGTACAGAAGCTAATTTCTTTAAAGCAGCAACTCCTTTGGAATCTACATCAAATTTTCCGGAAGCGAAAAGCAAACTTTCATCCAGCGAAACATATACTTTACCATTTTTAATGTTGATTGTCAAACCTTGATTTTCAAAACCGAGTAAAGCATTTGAAACAGACTCGCGTAAAGCTTTAACATTCTGTTCTTGCTTGTTGAGGATGTCCTGAAGTTCTTTGAGTTTCTTTTCTTTATCTTGCATATTGGCTTGAGCTACATTCAATTGTTTGCTTAGCTCATCGAGATTTTTCATTTTTTCATTCATTGCAGCTTCAGATTTTTTTAATTCATCCTCTTTCTTTTGCAAATCTTCCTGCGTTTTCTGAAGTTCTGCTAAAACTTTTCTCGTTTCACTAGAACTGCCTTCTAACAATTCTCTGTTTTTGTCGAGCAGTAAATTATATGTTTTATTCAATTGGTCGTAATTGTCTCTTAAACGACGGGAAGAAGAACCTAAAATTGAGGTGTCATTTTTTAAACCCTCAATTTGCCTGTTTATCTGGTCGTATTTTTCAGTTATTTCATTGTTTTTTTCAGTCAATTCTTTATTAGAACTTTTTAATTTTTTGAGTTCATCTTCGCATTCTGTTCTTTTGACTTTCATTTCTTCATACTGACGGGCAGGCACACAGGATGCTACAACAAAAGTTAATGCAACTGAATATAAGAGCTGTTTTAAAGATATTTTTTTCATTTCATTTGTTTTTTTATAAAAAACAAAATTAAAAAAAAATATTATATAATCTCTGTTTATTGGTTAACAATAAAAAAATCAAGCATGTATTAATAAATATTCATAATTAATTTAATATATTTATAAAATTTTTTGAAATAAATTTTTGAATAACAATTAATACACATCAAATGAAAAGAATTCTACTTTTAAATTTTTTATTATTAATAATAAATTTTATTTTTTCGCAGAATGTAAGGACGACTCAGCAAATAAATATTCTTACAGGATTGGAAAATGGTACAGTAGCCTTTGGCGATTATGATAATGATGGTGATATGGATATGCTGGTGATGGGTACTGACAGTTTATGGGAACCACGCACAGAATTGTACAAAAACACGGGGACGGCCCTGGTTTACGTTCCTACTTATCTGGATGAACTTGCAGACGGTTCTGCCGACTGGGGAGATTTTGATGCAGACGGTGATATAGACTTGCTTTTAACAGGGTACAACAGCAATTATTACAGTATTACTTCAATTTTCAGAAACGATGGTAATGATAATTTTTCTTTCTATATGGATTTACCCGGAACAAGTGGGGGGCAGGCTCTTTGGTGTGATTTTAACAACGATGGGTTTCTTGATGTGGTACAATCAGGCAATTATTTTACCGATGTTTATGAAAACTTCTATGGAGATTTTTATTATACACCTGCTTACGACATATTTTCTGTTGATGCTGTCGCACTAGATTGTGGCGACTATGATAAAGACGGTGATATGGATTTTATTGTTACGGGTGCAACAAACTACGACATCAATACTTATGAACCTTTAAATCCGGAGATAAAAATTTTTAATAATGATGGAAATTTTAATTTTACACCAACTTCAACAACATTGCCTGCTGTTTGCAGGGGTTCTGTTAAATGGGGTGATTATGACAACGATGGAGATCTCGACTTGCTTATTGCCGGTGTAAATTCGCAGCATGTGCCTATTACAAAAGTTTTTCGTAATGATAACGGCACATGGGTAGATATAAATGCAGGGCTTCAGGGCATTCTTGAAGGTAATGCTTCTTGGGGAGACCTCAATAATGATGGCAAGCTGGATATTATACTTACAGGGGCAACAGTTATTGATACTAACGCTTATGTACTGGGAGACACCACACAAATATTATACAATAATGGTAATGATATTTTTGTCAATTCAGGCTTGTCACTTTATGGTTCAAGATATAGCACAGCTGCGCTTGCCGATCTTGACGGGGATCACGACATGGACTATGTGGTGTTGGGTTACGATCCTGATGAATTCGATGTTTTTACAGACATATATTTTAACAATTCGTTTTTAGCAAACAGTGTTCCCTCAGCACCATCAGGACTTAGCTCTCAAATTAATGGCAACTCAGTTACACTTAAGTGGAATAGATCTAATGATGCTGAGACAGATCAAAGAGGATTGACATATAATGTCAGGATTTCTTCGCTGCCTACCGGACAAGGAATTGTTCCTGCCCATGCAAATGTTGCAAGTGGCTTCAGAAGGATAGTATCATTTGGGAATACCTCACAGGATACCAGTTATACTTTTAATTATATGTCTGGAGGTACCGTTTATTGGAGTGTGCAGGCCATTGACAATAACTTTGAGGGGGGAGCTTTTTCCGCTAATGCTACTTTTATTTTGCCGCCGCTACCTCCTTTTCTAAGTTTACCAACCGATAGTGATTTCTTTGTTGCTGCTCGTCCACAATTCCAATGGCAATCATCTGTCGGGGCAGCTTCATACCGATTCCAACTGTCGGACTCTATCAACTTTAACCACCTGATAGTGGATACTTCAAACCTCACGTCGGCTATTTTTATAATGACACAAGATTTGATTCGGCACAAAAAGTATTATTGGCGTACACAGGCTTCTAACACAACAGGTGCAAGCGCATGGTCGGCGGTTTGGACATTTATACCTGATATCAGAATAGAAACAGACAGTTTAATAAATGTATGTACAGGAGATACCACTCAGTTAAATACTGTAGTGCATGGAGGAAATCCACCCTTTAATTATTTGTGGACTCCATCGCTTGGCTTAAACGACACTACTTTAGCAAATCCTTTACTTTATCCGACAATTTCGGGTATTTATGTGGTAAGGGTTTCTGACAACAATGGCTGGATAGCATCTGATACTATTGATGTTGTGGTACGCCCTCTACCTTTAGTAATCGGTGGTCCGGATATTTCTATATGGCCAGGAAGCTATGGAGTAATAACCGCAACTACCACTGGAGGAACCCCACCTTATGTGTATGATTGGAATCCATCCTCCTCTTTACAGGGTGCAACACACCACAGTCCGATTGCATCTCCTGCGGTTTTTACAGAATATACTGTTAATGTAACTGACAGTTTTGGATGCAGTGCACTGAATGCTGATACTGTTCTCGCTGATGTAATGACAATAACTGAGCTAAACCCGGGAATAACAGGCTTTATAAAAGCTTCGATGATTTTGGGAGATTATGATAATGACAGCGATCTCGATCTGTTAATTTCGGGCGAAACAACAGCCATGAATTATGCTACGAAATTATACAGAAATGACAATACTACTTTTAATGAGGTTAATGCCGGTTTTGACCAGCATTATCCTAGTCCTGTATTATGGGCAGATTTTGATAATGATGGCGACCTCGATGTGTTAGCTTCCTATTATAACACAACACAATACACTACTTTTAATACAATTTATACCAATAACAATGGCACTTTTGTTAATCAGAATCTATTCTTACCCCATTTAATTCGGAGCGATGCTAAAGCATTCGATTTTGATAATGATGGTGATTTAGATATTATGGTCTGTGGTACTTATTCAGGTATTCAAAGGGATACAGTTCTTATTTTTGTTAATGAAAATGGTTTGTTTAGTAGCATTGATGCCGGTATGCTTGGTATCAGAAACGGAAAAATTGCCCCTTGTGATTTTGATAAAGATGGCGATATAGATGTGGCTGTGGCCGGTGCAGTAGATGATGGCAATTATGGCATTCCCTTATTACAATTGTACAAAAATGAAAACGGCACTTTCTGTGAAGTGTTTTTCGAAAAAACAGAAGTAATGTCTCCGGCGCTCGAATGGGCTGATATTAATTACGATGGATTTGATGATTTATTAGTATCGGGTTATTATTTGTCTGGTTTTTACAATCATGTTACAAAATTATACACTAACTTTCAAAATTACCTTCAACAGGGCAATTCCTATACTATTGATGTGGCATACGGCTCTTTTGGTACAGGTGATTTCGACAACGATGGCGATAATGATGCAGTGGTTTCAGGTATGAAAAAGATTGATAACTATACTGCCAAACCTGCTGCTCAAATGTATCGCAATGAAGCAGCCGGTGTTTTTATGAATCCCAATATTGCATTGATGGGTATGCAAAATAGTTGTACTGTTGTTGGTGATTATGATAATGATGGTGATCTTGATATTTTTATGACAGGTAAGGATACATTAAATAATCCTTCATTAAAAATATATAAAATTGATCATGCACTTGTCAATAAAAAACCCAATGCACCAACAGGTTTAAATGCTCAGGTTAACCAAAACCAGATTGTATTAAGCTGGAACCGTTCTACAGATTATGAAACACAAAGTGTTCAATTAAAATATAATGTGCGTATAGGTACTTCTGTGGGTGGTTCAGAAATTACTTCATCAATGTCTGATGCAGCTACAGGCTTTATGCAAAATCCAGCCTTTACTAATGTAGCTCAAGATACAACATACAGGATAGAGCTACTGCCAGCAGGAACCTATTACTGGGGTGTTCAGGCTGTAGATAATGGCAGGAAAGGTTCAACCTTTGCTACAGGCACTTTTACAGTTACATCTATGCCTGTACCTGTTTTAATCACACCAGCAAACTATGAAGACAGCATTGAAGCCAATTCTTCTTTTACATGGACCAATGTTCCCAATGCTATTCATTACCGCATACAGATATCAGATGATCCTTCATTTCAAAATGTTCTTGTAGATACTACAGGGGGCACTGCAACACTTTATAATAATTTCAATAAGTTAATACTAAGTACCGACTACTTATGGAGGGTGATGGCTGTTAGCAGTACTAATACCAGCGGTTGGTCTGCAATAGGGCATTTCCGAACAAAACCTCAGTTCAATTATATTGTATCTGGTCTGGATAGTGCCAGTCATAATGCTGTTCGATGTGCCGATTATGATAATGATGGAGATTTGGATATTGCGCTAAATGCGGTGCCAAATCCGAATACAGGATATGAAACTTCATTGTTTAAAAATACATCAGGTGCTTTTACAAAAGAGACTAATTCATTTATGGGTGTCCAAAATGCTTATGGTTTTGATTGGGGCGATTACGATAATGATGGCAACATAGATGTACTGTTAAGTGGTGCTGATGGCAACAACTGGCCTTACACGGCAGTATATAAGAATAATGGCAATGGTACTTTTACAAATATCAATGCAGATCTGCTTCCTACAAAACTTGGCAGTGCTATATGGGGCGACTACGACAGCGATGGGGATCTTGATATTCTCTTGAGTGGTGTTTCATATACAATAAATACCAATGATATTGATTTGAACTGTATTTACAGAAATGATAACGGTGTTTTTACACTATTCGAGCCGGGTTTGAAAAAAGTTGTACATGGTGCGTCTCTTTTCTTTGATTATAATAATGACGGTATGATTGATATAGCAGTCATAGGAAATTACAACGACAGTATAACAAATACATCTTACCCGATTTTTAAAATTTACAGAAATAATTCAGGGGTATTTACTGATATAAATGACTCAACATTAGAAGGCATGACGTATGCATCAATGGACTTTGGAGATTACAACAACGATGGTTTTACAGATATTGCCACACTGGGTAGTGCAGGAAGCTTAAATAAATTGATTATTTATACGAACAACGGCGGAACCTCATTTACACCTGTTATTTCCAATTCATTTTCTACAGACATAAATGAAGTCAGATGGGGTGATTACGACAGCGATGGCGATTTGGATTTGTTGGTGCCAAGTGTGCGTTATGGCAGAAATTATCTGATGGCTTATCGCAATGACAATGGTACATTTACATTAAAAGATGTTGGCCTGATCAGAAGTCGCTGGGGTTCTTACTCGTGGATTGATTATGATAAAGACCATGACCTTGATCTTGTAGTTTGCGGCTTATGGGGTTCTAATGTTGCAGTTACACGCCTATACAGAAATAACAGTGCTGTGGCCAACCATCCTCCTGCTACACCAACTAACTTCCATGCCAATTTTCAGGGGTCAAATATGATACTTAACTGGAATGCAGCAACAGATGCAGAAACACCATCAGCAGGTCTAACCTATAATGTAGCAATAGGTACAACACTGAGCAATTCCAGCGTTTGCTCACCTATGTCGATGCTTTCAACAGGCTATCGCAAAGTCGTTAAAATGGGCAATTGTGGTGCGGGAAATTCAGCAACAATTAAAGGCATTACTTACGGTGGTACTTATTATTTGGCTATACAAGCTGTTGACAATTGCTTTGAAGGTTCTTTGTTTTCAGCACCTTCATTGGTTGATGTGCCCGAGCTGCCTGCCAGTAATGATAATTTTCAGGTGTATCCCAATCCTTCTGGTGGAAAAATATGGTTAACGGTTAACAGTGAACAGAAAAAACAATATGGGTTGGATGTGTTCGATTATACAGGTAAGTGTGTGTATTCTAAGGTTATAGAAATACAGGGTAACACCTCAACACCTTTAAATATATCAGGGCTTGCTAAAGGCATTTATCAGTTGCGACTGATTGATGGTACAATCACTTCATCGGTTAAAATTGTGATTGAGTAGATTTTTTGAATTGTAACATTGAAAGATAGTTTCAGGCTTTTAATATTCAAACGTAAGCTAATAATTGAAAAATATCTGTTTTTTTATTAATTTCGCATATGGTTTATTGATTTATTTAAACAGCGCTTGATATGTTATTGTATATCAGGTTCAATGAATAAAAGCCGGAGAAAAATTAAAATAATCAACATGATATCAATTGTAATACCTATTTATAACGAGGAATTATTAATTGAAGAGCTTGTTAAAAGAGTTCTTGATGCGATAAAAAAAATTTCAGACAATTTTGAAATTATATTTGTTGATGATGGCAGTAAAGACAGTTCATTATTGAAGCTTATTCAATTAAAGAGGGAAGAAAAAAGAATAAAGATAGTTCAGCTTTCAAGAAATTATGGGCATCAGTCGGCATATACAGCCGGTTTATCTGTTGCAGTAGGGGACTATATTGCCATGATGGATGGCGATCTTCAGGATCCACCGGAACTTATTGAAGAGATGTTTCGAAAGTTAGAGTCAAACAGTACACTGGATATTGTTTACGCTAAAAGGAAATCAAAAAAAGAAACAATATCACGCAGTTTTTTCATGTCTTTTTTTCATAAAATATTTAAAAGGATAATAAAATTGGAGTCTGCCGATAATGTTGGGAATTTTTCTGTGTTTAAAAAAGAAGTGAAGGATGCCATACTTCTATATTCTGAAAAAACCAGGTATTTGCCAGGTATTCGTTTTCATATTGGCTTTTCTCAAGATTACGTGTTATTCGACCGTGATGAAAGATTTGCAGGCAAAGCAAAAATGAATTTGTCCAAACTTTTTTCTTTGGCTTTAGATGCCATATTTAGTTTTTCAAATTTTCCTATTAGATTTATGCTTGTTTTGGGTGTTTTTGGCATTGTCATTTCATTTTTTGGTTTTTTATATGTTTTTATTAGTAAAATTATGGGAATTGCCCCCTTTGGATGGTCGTCCAATTTATTTTTTATATTTTTATTCAGTTCATTGCAAATAACATTTCTGGGGATACTTGGGGAGTATATATATAGAATATATAAGGAAGTTCAGAATCGCCCATTATTTATTATAAAAAATTTTATTCAATGAAATTTAAAAATATAAATGTACTAACACTTACTTCTTACTTAAGCCTTATATATTTCCTTGTTTTTCTGTTATTGAGAATCATACTGGTTTTTTCATATACCCCAGATTTAGGTGGCATTGAGGGCAATGTGATTTACAGTATTAGTAAAGTTCTGTATGGTGGTCTTCTTTATGATAATCCAGAAGCCAACAATTTTAATATTACTCAGTATTCCCCGGTTTTTTATTACATCAATATATTTTTTTGTAAGTTGTTTGGCCTTAATCCTTTAACAAATCTTCATGACATATATATATTGGGAAGAGCACTGAGTTTGATTTTTAATTTAACAGGCGGATATTTTATTTACAGATTATTAGTTAAAATATATCAGGTTGATAAGAGAGTTGCAATCATTTCGGTAGCTGCCTATTTTATACAACTTACAAAACTCCATTTTTCAGCCAGACCCGATTCGCTTTTTAGTTTATTATTTATATTAATGATATATTGTTTTGCTGTTTCATTTGCCAATCATGAAAAACGAAAAAATAATTTTTACTTTTTTCTTGCACTTTTGATGGTTGCTATTTCAATTTTTGTCAAGCAAACAGCTATACAGTATTTATGTATTATTCCATTTTTCTTTATTTTAATGGGCAAATTCAAAAGATTTTTCATGTCGGGACTTGTTTTGTTTATTCTTACTTCTATAGGCATTGCTTTATTTTACCTTCTTTACAAAGGTAATTTTGTGCTCAATGTTTATGGAGGTCTCAATAATGGGGTTGAGATAATGCGAAGTTATGATGTGTTTTCACAATTTTTTTTAAAATATCAATTTTTCTTTATTATTGGTGTATTTGTTTCATTTGTTTTTTTTAATTCCAAACAGGATGCTGGCCTCCGATTTATAAGCTTTAATGTTATTGCACTTTTTATATTTGCTTTTGTAACCAGTATCAAATTAGGTTCTTGGATTAATTACTATAATGAGTTTGTTATAGCAGCAATTATTCTTTTTGCAATTTTATATAACAAGTATTCAAAAGAGTTTTCTGTAAAAGATAGTATTTACAAATGGGGAGGAAATTTACTTTCATTGTATATTGTTATTTTATTGCCGAATTTTATAATGCACAAGGTTTTTCACGAGCATTTAGGTCATATAAGAGAGTCTGCCGGGTATTTTAAAAAGAAGGAAAATGTAGCAAAATTATTAGATCATAAATTGAGTGTCAATAAAGACAATTATTTTCTGGCTTTTGATGAAAATATTTGCTCTATGCTTGCAGACAAAGCCACAATCCCAAATAAAGATATAGTGCCGTCGCAGTCAAAATTTAATTATAAAAAATTTGATGATATGATAAATGTTGGGAGACTGCTATATGTAGTAGTTGGCATAAATAATAAAGCTGTTCTTAAGTTCATGGGACATGATTTTTCGCAATTTGAAGAAGTTTATAAAGACGATTCTTTTATTATCTTGCAGAATAACTTACAAGAAAGTGTGGTTTCACAATAAGTTTGCTGACGCTTTTATTTGTAAAATTTCTTTAAAATGACATTTTCATATGTGATTTTAAAAAAAAGCCGCCTTAATCCAAGACTAAAGCGGTTTTTTTAATTTGTTATGTGCTGTGCTATTTTTTAGGTTCAGCAGCTTTGTTTAATTGTTCAATAGGTTTGTAATCGCTGCTCACGCTAAAGATGTTGTCACTTACTGAGTTGGTTTGAATGTTAACCGCTTGTACATCAGTAATGACTTTGCCTTCCAAATCAACTGTTTTGAGTGCAATTGGGAAACCGTTCATTTTAAGTTGTTTCATCGCCAGTAAAGCATAGTCGGAGCGGAAAAAAGTTTCGTAACTGGTGTAGTTAGTATTTATTGAAGGATCAATAAAGCATTCAGTAACAGTGCCTGCTGTTTTAACAATGATTTTCTTGCAGTTAATGCCTGAAACAACTACATCTCCGGCCTGTTCAACAGAGAGGATTTTTGAGTCAAAGCCGGGAGTTTCCTGAATTGATTTGGCTTCAGCAGTACTGTAAATTTTACCGTCGGGAGTAGTTGACAACAAATGGAAAATACCTTTTGATTTGTCAGGTATAAATCGCGTGCTGTATTGTTTGCCTTCGTTGGTAAATTTTACTTCAAATGCTACTTTATCGCCTTTAACAAACCAAGTGATTTCGCCGTCGAAGCTGGGGCCTTTTACTTTGGTTTGTATGGTTACATTATTAATATTCTGAGCTGATAAGAAGCCATAAGATATTAAGCACAGGATTATAAAAATTGTCTTTTTCATATTTAAATTTTTAATGATTTATTAATTAACGTATCCTTTAAAGTAAGAAGATTGGTAAAATTGGTCGGGCAACATTAAAGGCACACCGATGACAGGGAACCCATTTCTCTGTATCATGTGACCTGGAGTCCCTCCTGGAGGAAAGTTAAGTCCTGGGTTATAAGTGTAGTTAAGTACTGTAATTGTTCCAATAGGCCAGGGGAGAGTAACCTGAACGAGGAAGTGAACCCAAAGCGCACCCATTGTACCAAATTCACCATAGCCACCACCATCGCCTCCATTACCGCCGGGGGTAATAGTAGCACTTACCGGTCCAATAGGCACGTTAAAAGAATAGTTGAGTACACCACCTGCACCGCCAGTTCCCATCACGCCACCAGTGGCATCGTGTCCGGCATCGAAAATGTTAATCTGAATACCACCAAGGATACTGTTACCGCCTTTTCCTAAAGCAGCAGCACCACCACCTCCGCAACCAACGGCTATGTTAAAAGTACCAATGATAGGAATGGTAATAGGGTAGCCAATACCTACAGAACCACCGCCACCGCCACCTGCGTAGTGGTAACCGAAAGTATTTGTCATCAGTGACAATCTTGTAGTCATGTTAATCACATCACCTCCATCCAAACCGGGATTTCCGAAAGTGCTAAAAGTGCCGCCTACAGCGCCATTACCACCACGTGCAAGCATAGCACCATAATTAATAATACCTACATGAGATTGTAAGTCGAGGTTACCAAAGGTAATTACAGGTTTTGAAGTCGTGTCACTGGTCATTTCAACCCCAGGATAAACAGTCATTACAACACAGATGGGGTTTCCGGGGCCGGGCAGGTTTGCTGCCTGTTGCAGATTGTAATTAACTGTTGGTGACGTTATATTAACAATATAACAAGGTTCAATTGTTAGTTGATAGAGTTTGAACTTGACAATGGAACCGCAAATACCTTGTATGGCAATGGGGTAGACCCCCGGAGTCGCAAAGATATTAGAGTTGATTATTAAATCACTGCTTCCGCTATAGTTGATTATAGGATTAGTAAGGTAAGTGGTTACGCCAGTAGGTACATTCGATAAAACAAAAAGTCCTATAGCCTGTCCTGTACCTGATATCTGTTGTACCGTAATGGTCACAATAACAGAGTCTGTGGTTGTTCGGTTTATAGAACCTGCTGTATCGCTTAAGAATATATCAAAAATACAGTCATCGCAATTTTCCTGAAATACCCACATCCAGCAATCGCCGTTATAGTACTGCAACACGCTGTCGGTTGTATTGAAAATTAACAATCCCATGTGAGGGTTAACAATAGAGTCTCTCTGAAGTGATGACAGACAGGGAGGAAGAAACCCTTGTCGTGTGGCTTCCAGATGTAATATTGCCGTTGGGTCGGGATTCAGAGTTCCAATACCTACATTGTTAGTTTGGGCATTCATTGACAAACTGAAAAAGTTTGCAATAATAATAATTGCCAGTGTGTAGATTGTTTTGTTTCTCATGGTAATTAATTGTTATGTTAAGTATTTGATAATTTGTTTATTTAATTTAAATCCTATAAAAATGGTCTGTTTTTAACTTCTGTTGTTAACACATATTTCAAAGTAAATTCCAGTCCGCTGTTAGAGTTGGTAAATTCCTTTAAAGAAGATGTGTTAAAATCATAACTGAAGAGGAAAGTAAAGTCCATAAATTTTATTCCTGTAAGTGCAACAACAGCATCATCGCTGCGGTAAAATGAGCCTAAAATAAAAGTAGCTTCATTTTTACCTCTGAAATTGGCTGTAATGCCTGTATTGTACTGAACATTGGTTCCTTGCTGGAAAATGATAAAAGAAGGTTGCAAAGCAAACTGTGTTGACGTTTGCACTTCTGCGCCGGCATGTGCTAAATATCTTCTGGGAAGCTTGCTTTCATAGCTGCCATAGAAAGACTCGTTGGGTTGTGTAAGGTGAGCTATTGATACACCCGCCCAAGGCAGAATTCTTATTTTATCAGCTCTTGAAAAACTTCTTCTGCTGCCTATGTACCATAAAGCGCCAAAATTAAAATCAGGGTAGATTTTAGAAGTTTTTGAGAAGGATTCACCGGAGGGTAATGTTTCATCAAAACCGTAATTCTCAACGTATTGCATGTCGGTTGTCAGTTTGTCGGCCATAAAACTTTTTTGTTTGATACCTGTTTGTAAGCCGAAGCAAAGATATTGTGCCCCTTTACTTCCTTTTTGACGTGTGAGCTGAGCCCTGTATCCAAAAGAAGCCATAACGGATAAATCTTTCATGGCCCCTGTGGTAGCTGAATTGTTGGTGACAAGAATGCCTAAACCAATATTTTTGGAAGGTAGGGGTTTGTCAACAGAAATGGAAGCCGTTGAAATACCTTTTGCTAAGATGCTTTGAAGCTGATTTTTATAATTTAAATGGGCTCTTAAATCTCTGTTTTGGAAAAAGCCGCAGGCGCCAGGGTTGATATTTAGCGGACTTGAAGCGTAAGGAGATATCTGTGGATCTTGTGCTTTTGCACTGTTGCCATAAATTACCAATAATATGAGTAATATCTTTTTCATCTGCTTATCTTGCTATAGTTACTACGCCTTGTTTCTTTATTGTCTGTTTTCTGCGTGTTTCACCCACAACAGTCCAGACATAATTGCCTTCAGGTTGATCTTTGCCTTCTACACTTCCTGCCCAGCCCATATTCTGATTTGTTGTTTGGAAAACTAAGATACCCAATTGATTAAACACTTTAAATTCAAAATTGTTGACATCCTCACCTCTGACAAATAACACATCGTTAACCCCATCTTTGTTAGGTGTGAAAAGAGAAGGAACGTATATTTCGGGGCCCATCACATCAATGTAATTTTCTTTCACAATGGTATCTTTACAGCCATCGGGACTGGTTACTATCAGCGTTATTGTGTAGAAACCATCAACATAATAATATTGAATAGGGTTTTGATCAGTGCTGGTGGTACCTTCGCCAAATTCCCATTCCCAATAACTGGCATTGGTTGATAAATCATAAAACTCTGCATAGCTCATAACATCTATCTGTGTATTCATGGCATAGAAGTCTGCAACAGGTGAGGGGTTGACTGTAAGGGGTACTGCATCAGATAACACATAGCCGGCATCGCTCGACACAATACACCTGTAGAGGCACCCGTTCATATTCACTGTGGCATTGTTGACATTAAGATAATTGGTTTGTGCTCCTGAGTAAATATTGTCATCGACTACATCTACCCATCCATTGCCGCAATCGACCTGCCATTGGTAATAAATCTGCAACATTGAAATGGCATCAATGCTGAAAAGGGCATCTCCGTTTTCACAAATTACAGCAGGTATAGGTTTTCTGGTAATAGTAGGAACAGGCATGCTTCTGATTATAAAACTTGCATTAGGAGGATAAAATCCGGGGATACCCACAACTTTGTAATACCATTGTGTTTCAGGAGTATTTACAATAGCGCCGGGTGTACCGCTTAAAGGATGCCAAACGCCATTGATATTCTGCCACATCATGGCCCATGAATTATTAAATGCAGGTTGCTCATCCCAAGAGTTCCATCCTAAACTGATTGAAGCTTCTGTGCCGCCAGGATTGCTTTCTTGTATGACAAATGTACTGTAAACTGTGGTTGTGTCGGCTCCTGTTGTTGGGTGTATGCCTCTGTTGCATTTAACAGCAATGGTATCAATATTTCCGGTGTAATTTATAATTACAGGTTTGTAAGTGTCAAGTGTATCGCTGACAGGAAATAAATAGTTGGTGCTGAGAGGTACCATTTTTTTAACAAGAAAGCCATCGCCAACCGTAACAACATGTTTGGATGGTGAGGGTGTGTAAATCTCGCCGGTAGGAGTCAGTGTGATGTTGCTGTCGGAAAGAATTATTTTGTTAGCAATAAATAATAAGCTGTCGTTAACCTGAGTAGGACCTGTAAAAAATTTATGCGAGGTGCCGTTGATAAATAAATTCCAAAAAGGAATAAGCTTGAATCCTCCAACTTCCTGAGTGTCGCCTTCGAGTCTGACATAGCTGTCGGGACCAGATTCAAAAGAAGAGTAATTCATAAAAGCATCGATCATTACAATAAGTCCGTTGTTGCGAAAATATCCGGTGTCATTAGAAATGTCACCTTTAATATACATTTCAGCTTCTTTTTGTACAAAAATGCTGGCGCCTTTGTTTACAAACTGAGCAAAAATGAAAGTAGGACTTAAAAAAAATAGAAGTATGATTTTAAAACAGCGTAAATTTATTTCCATAATTTCTAAAATTAGCTTTAAAAATAAGCAATTTTTGTATTCAAAAAATAATATGGTTTTTTCCAAAAAGCAAAACAGATGCAGATTACAAATAATCCACCCTGTCTGTTATACAAATTCGATAAAAAACACTAATGTTATGATAACTATTATTTTAAGAATTGTCAAATTTAAATATAAATTTCAAGAAAAAAAAATATTTTTAAAAAAAATATCACAATGTTATACGTATTTTGTTAATAAAGTTACTTTTTGCTATAGATGTTAGTTTAAACATCTTTTCTGAAAAGGTTTTTAATACGGCATATTGTTTTGACTTTATGTTAGGAAAAACATGTTGCAGCCCCTTTTAAATGCTGTTTTCTGTTTGTAAAGTTGTCAATATTTTAACATTATTATTGGTTGGCATTAAACCAAATCATTTAAAGCACTTTCAATATCATTGAATTTGAATTTAAAACTTTTACATATAAGATTTTTAGGTACGACATGTTGCCCTTTTATTAATACTATTGATCCTTCGCCATGCAAAAGATTTAAAGCAAATGCAGGGATGGGCAAAAAGGCACTTCTATTGATGGTTTTTGAAAGTGTTTTTGTAAAAGATTCATTATTAATGGGCTGTGGCGCTGTGAGATTAAAAATGCCTGTTAAATGCTTATCGATGATGAAAAAATATGCATTTAATAAGTCCTCCATGTGAATCCATGAAAAAGCTTGCTTTCCATTGCCAATTTTACCGCCCAATCCGAATTTAAAAGGTGTCAACATTTTTTTTAAAGCGCCTCCGTCTTTGCTTAAAACAACACCTAATCTGCAAATTGTAACATCTGTATAAGGGGCTGCCTTAAATGCTTCTTCTTCCCATTGAATACAAAGTTTCTTTAAAAAGTCTGTAGCGTTGATTTCAGAATCTTCATTTTGCATTCCAGTATCATCATAAATACCTATTGCTGAGTTAGATATGAAAAGTTCGGGTTTGTGTTTGTTTGAAATAACAGCTTGGGCAATTTTTGCTGTTGGCAAAATTCTGCTGTTTAGAAGTTCCTTTTTGTATTTTTCCGACCATCGGTTATTGATGGGTGCTCCCGCCAGGTTGATGACAATGTCGGCATCTTGAATTTTATTTTGAAAGTCAACATCATCGAGCATGAAATCATTACGACTTAACGCTCTGACATCAAACCCTTTAGCTTTCAGAAAGGAAGATAAATGTGAACCAATAAAACCACTCATGCCGCTGATATAGACTTTTTTCATTTATATTAAAAAAATTATAATTTTGTATAAAATTAAATAAAAAAGTAATCCATTTAATCTGAATATCTGATGAAACAATACCTCGATTTAATGAAGCATGTCGTTGCACAAGGCCATAAAAAGGAAGACAGGACAGGCACGGGAACCATAAGTGTTTTTGGATATCAGATGAGGTTTGATTTGGAAGATGGATTTCCTGTACTTACTACCAAGAAGCTGCATTTAAAATCTATCATTCATGAGCTCCTTTGGTTTTTGAAGGGTGAAACCAATATTAAATATTTAAAAGATAATGGTGTTAAAATATGGGATGAGTGGGCAGATGAAAATGGTGACCTGGGGCCTGTGTATGGTGCCCAATGGCGCTCTTGGCAAGGGAAAGACAAAAAGGTTGATCAGATAGGCGATTTGATAAAAATGATAAAAAGCAATCCCGATTCGAGGCGTATGATGGTGTGTGCCTGGAATGTGGCTGAAGTGGATAAAATGGCTTTGCCTCCCTGCCATGTCATGTTTCAATTCTATGTGTGTAACGGGAAGCTGTCGTGCCAGTTGTATCAGCGCAGTGCCGATATTTTTCTGGGTGTTCCTTTTAATATTGCCTCTTATTCATTGCTCACGATGATGATAGCTCAGGTTTGCGGATTAAAACCCGGAGAATTTATTCATACCATGGGTGATGCTCATTTATATCTTAATCATCTGGAACAAGTCAGTTTACAGCTGAGCAGAAAAACGAGACCATTGCCGCAAATGCTTATTAACCCTGATGTTAAAGATATTTTTTCATTTCAATACAGCGATTTTGAGCTGATTAATTATGACCCGCATCCGGGTATTAAGGCGCCGGTTGCAGTGTAGGGAGCAGTTAGTAGTTAACAGTTAGCAGTAAATAGTAAAGAGCGTATGGGGAAGAAGGTATAAGGGTATAAGGGGAAGAAGGTGTAAAGGTATAGGGGAATAAAGGAAATGTGGTGATGAGCTGATTTGATGATGTTAGTAAATATTTATTTAGCTCACTTTAAGTTTTTTAAGTACTTTAGACACTAAATCTGAGAATAAATTATAGAATATACCAAATGATTCTTTCAATAATAGTGGCTGTAGCCGACAATAATGTGATAGGTAAGGACAATAGCCTGATATGGCATTTGCCTGCTGATCTTAAGTATTTTAAAACACTGACAATGGGGTTCCCTATAATAATGGGCAGGAAAACTTACGAATCTATTGGGAAGCCATTGCCAGGCAGGACTTCAATAATTATAACAACCAATAAAGATTTTAAGGCTGCAGGTTGTTTAGTAGTGCATTCTCTTGAAAGTGCCATTGATGCTGCAAAGGGATTTGATGAAGCGTTTATAATTGGTGGCGAGAAGATTTATAAGCAAGCCATTACTAAAGCTGATAAAATATATTTTACTAAGGTTCATGGTGTTTTTGATGGTGATGTTTTCTTTCCGGAAATAGATTTGAAAATATGGCAACTTATTGAACAAAAAGACAATGCCCCTGATGAAAAAAATATATATCCGTATTCTTTTTTAACCTATATCCGTAAATAATTCATGAAGATAGCAAAGATATTACTGAGTGTGCCGATAGTTCTTGTTTTTTTCTTTGCCTGCAACAAAAAGGAAACCCCTGTTGATGTGGCTGTACTTGATGAAAATATTCTTGTAGAAGGGATGTATGCTGATATGTCGGAAATGACTGAAATATGCATGTATAAGGCTGAGGACATGATTTTCGATACTGCCAAAACTTCAGAGAAAGATTTGATTTCTGATTGTGCAATACTGAATGTAAGTCCCAGTGATACTTTTACATGGCCAAAGAATTATACAATTGACTTTGGCAGCAACAATTGTTTATGTGATGATGGCCGCTACAGAAGAGGAAAGGTAAATGTCAATACAACAGGCATGTACAGCGATTTGGCCACAGAGCTGACATTAAGTTATGATAACTATTTCCTTAATGACAATAAATTAAGTGCTACTGTCACAATAATCAATATGGGGCTTAACACGGCAAGCTATCCCAATTATACAGTCAGCATACAGAATGCAACACTTGTGACTTCAAAAGGCACTATTTCCTGGCAGACAGAACGTGTAAAAACATGGGTTAACGGCAACAACACACCCTGGCCGCTCAATAATGACGATGTATTTATCCATACTGGCAACAGTAGCGGTACTTATACCGATGGGACTGCATTTGACGTGCAGATTATCAGTCCATTACTTACCAACACTTATTGCCCATGGATTAGAAGTGGCGTGATGGAAGTGACCAGGCAGGATAATACTGTTTACACTTTAGATTTTGGAGCCGGCGAATGCGATTCGTTGGCTAATATTATTGTTGATGGGAATGAATTTGGGGTGGGGTTGAGGTGAGTGCTTTACTTGATATCAAAATTTTAAAATGAAAATGGATATTGAGTAAAGAATTTCTTTGATAATTTTAATTATCAAAGATTTCCCAGTTGTCTTTATATTCTTTAAGTTGCCCGTAGTTTATTGCTGGCATATTTGAGGGTGTGTCTCTTTTATATGATGATCCAAAGAATTTATTAATATCTCTTAGTATCTCGCTGCCTTTAATAATAAAAAAATCTTCTTCTTTGTCGAGTCCATTCAATATAATAAAGATATAAATGAAATTTACGTTAATTGATTCTTTTTTAATCAAAAAACAATTCTTTTTTCGCAATGACTTTACCTGCACATTAAAATTTGTATTATTTCTGGGATTAAATGCTAAAACATCTATTGATTTAGCGTTACCTAATGTTAATGCAGCTTGAATTCCCCTTTTAAAAAGTTTTCCTACTGTCAGAAATTCACCGGCCATCGCTGTAAGTTGTGAGTCAAATCTTTCCATTATATTTTAAATTTATTCTAATGTTTTTTAATGTATTTTATTTCAATTTCTTAAGATTCCTATTGTTGATGAGTGATTTCATTTGATTGATGGCTACAGAATTGAGTAGAACTAATCTTTCATTTTGAGGTATTTTTTGATGGATTAGAACAGCATTTATACTTTCCATATTTGAAAGAACAACCAATTGTTCAATAGTCGCATGATCACGGATATTTCCTTCTTTATAAGGGTTTTTAGTTTTCCATTGCAATGCTGTTTTTGCAAACAAAGCCACATTAAGCATATCCGCTTCATTAGCATATACAAAATTGATTTGTTGTTTGGTTAATTCTGCAGGAATAAGGTTTTCTTTAATTGCATCGGTATGAATAAGATAGTTTACTTTTGCCAGTGTGCGTTGAAGATTCCATTGCAAGTCTAAACGTTCGTTTTCGTCTTCTTTAAGCCGTTGAAATTCTTTTATAATAAATAATTTGAACTCAATAGAAATCCATGATGCAAATTCAAAAGCAATATCCTTATGCGCAAATGTGCCCCCATATCTCCCTGACTTAGAAATTATACCAATTGCATTTGTTTTTAAAATCCATTGTTTAGCAGTAAGAGTAAAACTGTTTAAGCCTGCTTGTTTTCTAAACCCATCGAATTCGATGGGTTTAAAATTAGGATTATAGATTTGTTCCCAAAAACCTAGAAGTTCAATTGTATTTCTATTTCGTAGCCAGTTTTGTATAATGTAATCTGAACGTTCTGCATCTTTGTGTTTTGCAATGTCAGTAAGAGATATAAAGTCTTCTTTCTCAATATGAAAAATTGAAATTTCTGTTCCTTTAACATTAATTATTTTATTCTTCATTGTATTTATTTTTAATCATCTCATAATGGCACCTCAGTACATCATGGTTTTCGACGTCTCTGAGGTGTATGCCATTGCCTTTGCACCATTTAAACTCTTTGCAGTCGGCACATAAGCCTTCTTTAGCCCAGGTGCGATCGCGCATTTTAGTAAACCTGTTATTCCATACATCCATGAAATTATCTTTGTAAATATTGCCCTGAGTAAAGCTTTTTCTGTCTATATTGGGACAGGCACAAATAGACCCGTCTGCAAGAATTGAAGCCACATTGACACCGGCGCGGCAAAAGAAAAAACCATCCCGTACCTCCGACTCATAATCTCCTAAAAAGCCATCGCAACCAAAACTGCAATCTATTAACCCTTCTTTTCGGTTTTCTTTGATAAAATCGAGCATTGAGCAAAACTGTGTATTGGAAAGGTGCAATTCGGCATTGTCTTTAGCACGCCCAATAGGACAAATGGTGAAAATACGCCACTTTTTTAACCCCAGTCCGATAAGAAAACTTTTAAGGGCCGGTAATTCAGAAAAATTTCTTTGATTCACACAGCTAGCCACATCAAAAACAAAATCGTTGCCGGCTCCTGTAGCAAGCTTGATGGCATTTACGGCTTTTTCAAAGCTGTGGCTGTTGCCCCGCAGCCAGTTGTGATTTTCTTCAAACCCATCCAGACTTATAGTCATGGAGCGCAGGCCGCTTGAAAGCAGGTTTTTGAAGCGTTCTTCGGTAAGAGCATATCCGTTTGTGACAAACCCCCAGGGGAAGCCCTGCTGGTAAAGCGCCTTGCCGCACTCTTCGAGGTCTTTGCGCATGAGAGGCTCACCGCCGGTAATAACAATCATCACGTTGTGTGGATTGTAAACCGATTTGACCTGCTCGGTTACTTTGAGAAAATCCTGAAAGGGCATGTCTTTTACAGCCGCATCGTGATGGCAATCGCTGCCACAATGGACACAGCTGATATTGCAACGAAGTGTGCATTCCCAAAATAAGTAGTTGAGTTCGTGTAGTTTTGCCTGGGTGTCGGTGTATTTACTGAAAATGTTGAGGGCTAAGCGTTTACGAAAACCCGGATAATGGTTTTTCACTTTATTTTAGATTTTCCATAGTTCTGTAATCAGAGGGCGGCGGTCCATACTTAGTTTTATGCTTGGATCTGCATGAATTAAAGCCCAGGAGTATAAGACCACTTAAAAGAAGAAACATTTTGATGTAATATTTTCTTTTGTTCAGAGTCATGGCTGATAAAATAGGTTGTTGTTAATCTTTATTTTTATTGTAATAAACCCCATATTTACAAACAGGTCCATCAGGTTTATATGGATTAGGTTTTTTCTTGGCTTTGGCTATGGAGTCGGCTCTGGCTATAGAGTCGAGGGTTGCCAGCTCTTTTTCAACTTTGGCTATAGAGTCTGCCTTGGCAATAGAGTCTTGCTTGGCTTTGGCCTTTGCAATGGAATCATTGATTTGCTGGTTGTTATTTTCCGCTTTAGGAGAATCACAGCGTGTAAAGAAAAACACACTTATGGCTCCTAAAAATACGACAGAATAATAATAAAACTTTGATTTAATTTTTAAAAGGCGTCTGTTTAGTTTCATAGTTTATGAATAAAAATGTCAATGTAAAAATACATAATAATCAGATACTGTTGAAAAAATTAAAAGTTCTTTTTTTCGTTCTTTATCAAGCTTGTGCCATCTTATACCCTGTATGGCTCCTTCTAAAGCACAAATCATGTTGTAACAGGCGTTGCAGTCAATTGTTTTTAAATGTATGAATGCCTTCTCACTACCTAAAGATCTGAGTTCTTCTGCAGAATCAATACCTGCCTGATTTAGCTTTTCAGCCAATGTTTTGCCAATGTTAGGCAATTTTGATAATTCAAAATCGGACATTAGTTAAACATAAAAAAGAAATAGACCACTGCAGCCCATTCTTTTTTCACCCCTTTGGCATAGCCAATAGTGCTGTAACTGCTGTTCTGGACTGTGCCATCTTCCTTTACATAACCAATAGTGCTGTAGCTGCTGTTTTGTACAGTGCCATCTTCTTTTACATAACCGACAGTGCTGTAACTGCTGTTCTGAATGGTGCCATCGCTTTTGATGTAGCCAATGGTGCTGTAACTACTGTTTTGAATAGTACCATCATTTTTAATGTAGCCGACAGTACTGTAACTGCTGTTTTGAATGGTGCCATCTTCTTTAATGTAACCGGTCGTACTGTAGCTGCTGTTCTGTATTGTCTGAGCATTCATAGCTGTAAAAGTTAATATTGCCATTAAGAAAAATAATGTTTTTTTCATTTTGTTTAAATTTTAATAAATTATAAGATAAAGGTAAAGGTTTTAGATAGAAATGTAAACTTAATTAGCGTGTTTTTTTACTGCACCATCAATTTCCCTGTATATATAACTTCTTTGTCATTGCATATTTTGAAAAAGTACATGCCTGAAGTCATGCTATTTCTTTCAATTTTAATTTCATTGGAATTAATGCCATTTATTGTATGAACTTCATCTCCAATGATGTTATAAATGCTTAAGCTGGCATTCTGTATTTGGGTGTTTGAATTTATTTTTATTATTGTATTAATGCTGAAAGGGTTGGGATAAATTTTAACTATAGTGCTTTGGGCTGCTGATTCATTGATACCTGAAACCACATTGCCATTGGCATCGGTTTTAATAAGCAGCACCACATCGTCGAAATTATCTGTGGCTGAACCTGTGATAACAAATCCACCCCCCGTTACATTGTCCATCCATTCGGCTGATTCGTAACTGGGACCACTATAAATTTTTGACCAGAGTGAATCGCCATTTGAATTTATTTTCATCAGAAAAACATCGTCATAATTTGAGGTTGTGTGCATATCTCCGGCTATGACAAAACCATTGTCGGAGGTCTGAAGAATAAATTTTCCCCTCTCATCATTGTTTTCTACACCATATGATTTCTCCCACTGAATGCCACCTGAACTGTTTATTTTGATAACATAAATATTGTTATAGCCATTGGCATTCTCCTGGTAACCTGCAAGAATATAACCCCCGTCGCTGGTTTGCTGTACACATTTGCCTTCTTCATCGTAACTGCCGCCATAGTTTTTTGTCCACAGCGTATCTCCATTATCATTGGTTCTGATGGCATACATATCGTAACTTGAGTTAAAATATATTCTGCCCAAAATTATATACCCATTGCCATGAGATGCATCAGGTGCACGCAATGAATTGGCATGCATAGAACCTGAAAAATTGTAAAGTTTACTCCAAGCTGTATCTCCATTTGAGTTGTATTTATTCAACATGATGTATGAAAAATAACTATAAGCACCATAGTATCCTGCTGTAACATAGCCTCCTCCTGTAGCAGGTACAATATCATTACCGTTCATATCTAATGAAAATTTGTGGGTTTGTTCCCAAAGCTCACTGCCGGTGCTGCTGATGCCTTTAAGGTAAAGTCCATAAGAGCCGCTTGTTACCCAGTCAACACCCGTAAAAGTGTAACCTCCTCCTCCGGTTTCAATGATAGATTTGGCTTCCTGGTCGTCGTATTCACCATTGCCTCCATATTTTTTAGTCCAGATGGTGTCTCCCAGGTTGTTGGTTTTAAAAACAAGTGCATCTTCATTTAATGAATCACTGTTGTAAGTATAACCAGCTACTATAAAGCCGCCATCAGCAGTTTGCCTAACACAGTATCCGTGAGCATCACCATTGTAATGATATAATTTGTAAAAAGTGTTTTGCTGTGCCAAAACTGAAAAACCAAAAAAAAGAAACATTAATAAAAAGTAAAATTTTGTTTTCATAGTTTGCCTCCTGATCCGGCTTTGAAGCCTTTGGTTAATTTTATGTGTTGTTATTATTCTGGAAGTTTTATGTATATTTATTATTGCCAGAATGCCCAATTAAAACAATAGACTATAAATTAATACATACAAAAATATGATTAATAAATAATATTTAAAAAGATTAATTAAAATTATTTTTAAACTATGCCGGAATCAGGTAGTCGTAAACAAGAGTACCGCCATAATAGCCTGTTATACAGAATGATATTGCAGTTAATGCATAAAAAATAAAAGCTGCCCATTTGAGATTTTTGTTTTCGGGTTTGCGAAAAAGTGAAAAATATTTGAAAATGCAGCTTGCAGCAAGCAAGCCAAGGGAAACCCAAACAAAATGTTCGTGCATTTCTCTCACTTCATTTAAGGGACCTGTTAATTCTTCTGTAAAAAACTCACCTGAAATCCATGCAAAGAAAGCTGTCAATGCCCCAAGCACAAGTATATAAAACCCTATTTTAGAAAGATATGTTTCTTTCTTTGAAAAGAATACTATAAGCTCAGCAACAAATCCCAGAATGATTAATACTATTGGGAAGTGCGACAGCATAGGATGAAAATGGGTTGAAAAATTCATGATTTTTAAATTTGGGAACAAATGTAAAAAAAAATTAAAGCAAGTATCTTTTTTTATATTCTTTTAAAAACTTTGCTGTAATTTACTAAGGCCTTCATTAGAATGTTTCTGACTCCTGACACTTTCTAATTATTTTAAGAATTACATCTGGTAAACTATTGATATATAGCGTTATATGTTCTGTTTTTCTTGGTTTTACCGCACTAATAGATTTCTAAGCAAACTATTTTATAATAATTTTTTATGTTACTTTTCCCATAGATGAAAAGTAACCAAAAATCATGGCAAAACAATGCTGCCACCCACTCTACCGCAATGCAAACAATGCTGGTAAGGTAGTCAATAAAAATCTCCAACTCACAGGCAATAATGTATTCAATTTTTATTGAAACGTAAACGCCCTTACCGCATTGTAATGCATTCCGGTATTCACGCCACCTCTAGCCCGCTGTTTTGCCTTGCCAACCCACGCCTGCCCACATTTACTTCGCATCCATAAATGTTAAACGCCATCTGTGCAACTTTTATGAACCGTACTAAATGTCAGAAGTCAGGACTTTACTGTAATGGGCTAAAACCCCCTTTAGAATGTGCTTTTAGCAGCCACGACCTTAAGGTCGTGGCTGCTAGAGTAACTGATTAATAAACAATCCCAAAAGTCAGCCGGCGGAGTTCAATTTCAGCAATTTTGGCAGCATACTGAAGGTTTATAAGGTTGTAGCCTGAAGCTTCAAAACTGGCTTGGGCTGCTTTTACATCAATGATAGTGGCTTGATTCATCTGAAACTTTTTTAAACTGAGCGCTACCAGTCTGGCAGCCAGTTCCTGATTGTTTTGCTGGCTCACAATCTGCTTTAGTGCATTACTATAAGATTTAAAGGTTTTCATGGTGCTTGCTGTGAGCAAATGAAGCAGGCTTTCATTTTGCAATCTGGCGTTGTCAACATTAATCAGGGCTGATTCTCGCTGGTTTTTGTAAATATTGCCATTGTAAATGGGAATTTGAAGTGTTGCTCCTACATAGGGGCCAAAATTTTTATTGTACAGATACTGCCCTGCATCACTCTGAGAAAGATTGTAGCTGTATCCTGTATTTATTTTTACTGTGGGATATCGCTGCGATGAAATTTCTTTGACAAGCTGTTCATTAATATTGATGAGATATTCAGAAGATAAATACTGGGGGTTTTGTTTCAGGAAAATTAGAATTGAATCGAGTTGAATTGATTTATCAGGGATGATTGTATCTCTGATTGTTGGTGTATAATAATTATTAACGCCCATCAACTGCAACAGGTCTGTTTTGGCTTGCTCAATGATAATCTGTTGTGCGTTCAGACTTTGTTCACCGGCATTTACATCAATTTGAGTCTGCATTAAATCGGCGTCATTGGCCATACCCACATTTTGTCTCTGTGTGACAATTTCAAGTTTTTGCTTTGAAACTTCAAGCGATGCCTGTATAATTTTCAGATAGCTTTGTTGCCTGATGATGTCATAATATTTCACCATCACTGATGCAATAGTGTTTTGAATCTGTTGGTTTAACAGCACATCGCTCTGTTTCTGAAGCAGGTTTAATCTTTCTTTAGTGGCCATCACTTTAAAACCGTTAAATAAAGTCATGCCTGCTGATATACCTGCGTTAAGGGTATTGCTCCCTACATTATTTTTATTTATTTCTGAACCGTTGCTCAGTTTCTGGTTTAAATTGTAATATGACTGGTTGTCGGCTGTGGAAATGTTTACATTGGGCAGGCCACCGGCCATGCCAAAGCTGTTGTTGATTTCGCTGATGGTGGCATTGTTTCTTGCTATCTGAATGTCGAAATTGTTTTTCAAAGCCATATCAATGGCTTCTTTAAGAGTTATCTGTTGTTGAGAAAGAACAACAAAAGGAGAAAATATGAAGAGGAGTATAATTATTTTTTTCATTTTTTTATTCAAATAGTTTGTCTGTTTCTTCTTTGGTTTTTCTTTTTTTACTTGAAACGAAAGTGTAAACAGCGGGTATAACAAACAAAGTCAGAACCAATGAGAACATGATGCCACCTACAATCACAATTCCTAAAGGAATACGGCTGGTGGATGAAGCACCCAGACTTAATGCAATGGGCAAAGCCCCTAATGAAGTGGCAAGGCTGGTCATGAGAATGGGTCTGAGTCTTTGGGTTGATGCTTCTATAACGGCTTCAAACTTATCGAGGCCCTGTTCTCTTTTTTTATTGGCAAATTCAACAATCAGAATTCCATTTTTTGTTACCAATCCAATAAGGGTAATCATGCCTATTTCTGAAAAAATATTAAGGGTTTGACCGAATATCCAAAGGCACAAAACGGCACCTGCAATTGCTAAGGGAACAGTAATCATGATTATTAAAGGGTCAATAAAGCTTTCAAACTGGGCAGCCAGTACTAAGAAAATTAATAATAGCGCCAAACCAAAAGCGAAAGCCGTATTGGAAGAACTTTCGGCATAATCGCGCGAAGGGCCTGCCAGGGAGGTCTGGAAGCTTTCATCAAGCAAAGTGTCAGCAATTGCCTTCATTTCTTCTACACCATCACCAATAGTTTTGCCATCGGCAAGTGCAGCCGATACAATAGCCGATTTATACCTGTTGTAGTGAAAAAGCGATGGCGGATTGGCATTAGGCACCAAATCAATTACAGCTGAAAGGGGAATGTTGTTGCCGGCACTGTTGCGCACGTACAATTTTAAAATATCTGAAGGTTGTTGTCTGTCTTTTAACGCTACCTGACTGATGACCTGATATTGTTTGCCTTTCATGGTAAAATAAGCCAATCTTCTGCCACTGAATGCACTTTGCACGACTCCTGCGATGTCAGTCACAGTGAGTCCCATTTCTCTGGCTTTGATTCTGTTGATGATGAGGTCAACTTCAGGCTTATTAAACTTCAGATTGACATCTACATTTTGAAAGGTTTTATTGTTTTTTGCGGCTTCTAAGAATTTGGGAATGACCTCTTTAAGTTTATTAAAATCCATGTTTTGAATAACAAACTGCACAGGTAACGAGCCTTTTGAAGCCATTCCTACAGCAATTGTTTGTTCTTCTACGGGGAAGATTCTGATTTTGTTGAAACGCGCAAATTTCTTAGCAAGGTCCTTAGCTATTTCACTTTGACTTCTTTTTCTGTCGAAAGAGTTGATAAGGCCTAACCGGCCCATACTGCTGTTAATACCGGTGCTGCTGTAGCCTGGCACAGAGAAGAATACAAAATCTGTTTCCGGTACTGAATCTAATATAAAGCTGCCCAATTCATCAGTTGCCCCAAGCATAAAATTGTAACTGGAGCCTTCTGCTCCTGTAATCTGCAAACGCATGTTCCCTTTATCTTCGAGAGGTGCAATTTCACTTTGCAGATTTCGGCCTATGACAAAAATGATTATAAGGCACAAACCCACAATAGCCCATGCTATCCAGCGTCTTTTGATGAAGCGGCGAATCAGATTTTTGTAACCATTCTCCATGCCACTGAAAAAGGGTTCGGTTTGTTCATAAAATTTTCCGTGACCACCGCCTTTTTTGTTAAGATATACATTTAATACAGGGGTGATTGTTAAAGACACAAAGGCAGATATTAGAACAGCAAAGGCCACCACGATGCCAAACTCTCTGAAAAGGCTGCCTACAAAGCCCTGTAAGAAGACAACGGGAAGAAAAACAATGGCTAAAGTGAGAGAGGTTGAAATGACTGCAAAAAAGATTTCTTTACTGCCTTCTAAAGCGGCTTTACGAATAGGCATGCCGCCTTCATATTTTCTGAAAATATTTTCAGTAACAACAATGCCGTCATCAACCACCAGTCCTGTGGCCAGCACAATGCCCAGCAATGAAAGCACATTGACTGAAAACCCGCAAACATACATCACAAAAAAAGTGGCTATCAGCGAAATGGGAATGTCTATCAGCGGACGAATGGCTATCAACCAGTTTCTGAAGAAGAAGAATATCACCAGAATAACCAGCAAGAAAGCAATGAGCAAGGTTTCTTCCACTTCCTTTATAGAAACCCTTACATTTTTAGTGTTATCGACAAGAATAGTAAAAGAGATGTCTCCTTTTTGCGCCTTTTTTATTTCATCAAGACGTTTGTAAAATTCATCCGAAATATTTACAAAATTGGCTCCGGGTTGAGGGTTAATAGCCAGACCAACAGCACTTACTCCGTTAAGGCGCCAACTTGATTCGTATTGCTCGGGGCCCAGTTCTACTTTTCCTAAATCACTCAGCCGTACTATGCCGTTGGCATCTTCACGTATGATGAGGTTGTTGAAATCCTCTTCTGTGGTGAGCCTTCCCATGGCTTTAATCGTCAATTCGGTTTTGTTGCCGTATATTTTTCCGGAGGGTATTTCTACATTTTCTTTATTCAAAACTGTGGATATATCGTTGAAAGCCACGTTGAATGCACTCATTCTGTCAGGGTCGATCCATATTCTCATTGAAGGCCTTTTCTGCCCTACAATACGCACATCACTTACTTCAGGTATGGTCTGAAATTTATTTTGTAATACGTTTTCGGCATAGTCGCTCAGCTCCATTAAACCTTTGCTGGGACTTTGTATGGCCATTAAAATAATGAAGTCGCTGTTTGCATCGGCTTTGGTAACAACGGGCGGGGCGTCAATATCCTGTGGCAGATTGCGCAACGCCTGACTTACTTTGTCACGTACGTCATTTGATGCAGCTTCGAGGTCGGTGCTTAAATTGAACTCAACGGTTATTCTGCTTGAGCCTATGGCACTTGTAGAAGAAATGGTTCGTATGCTGGGTATGCCGTTGATTGATTTTTCGAGGGGTTCTGTAATCTGACTTTCTATAATGTCGGCATTAGCACCAGTGTATGATGTATTGACAGTGATAATGGGAGGGTCAATGGCCGGAAATTCCCGAACACCCAGGAATGTAAAACCTATCACACCAAACAAAATGATGAAAAGATTCATTACAATTGCAAGTACAGGCCTTTTTAATGATAATTCTGAAATGTTCATTTAATAATTTTATTTTTCAATCTTCACTGTTTTCCTTACTTTAACATCGGTATTGGGTCTGACAAACAAAACACCGTTTACAACAATGCTGTCGCCTGTATTAAGGCCACTGCTTATTTGTACTAATGTTCCCATCCGAATGCCTGTTTCTACATTTTTAAAAACAGCTTTGCCTTTTTCAACCACAACAACCTGATTGGATGTGGCATCGGGGATAATAGCATTGGTTGGAACAACAATTCCTTTTATCTTTTCGGTAAGCAGCACTTTTACAAATGAGCCGGGGTTAATGATACCTTCTGTCAATCGGGCACGCACCTTTATGTTTCGTGTTTGAACATTTATCTGTGGCTCTATGGCTGTAATAATAGCAGATTTGCATTCACTTGAGCCATTTAATTCAACTTTGATTTGATTTCCTTTTTTGATCAGCGGGGCATAGCCTTCAGGTACTGTAAAATCTATTTTTACATTGTCGGTTTGTTGCAGTGTGCCTATAAGTGTCAGCGGGGTAACATAGGCTCCGGGACTTACCATACGCAAACCAAGTTCACCTGAAAAAGGTGCTTTGATAACCGATTTATCTATTTGCGCATTGGTTACTTTTATGCTTGCATTGATGTTGTTAAGCTGATTGAGGGCTGCGTCATAATCAGCCTGATTAACACCATTCACAGCTAATAGTTCTTTTAACCTCTTTTCATTTTTCTGAGCCAGATCTTGCTGGGACTTTTGCTGCTCAAGCAGGGCCTGCAGTTCAGCATCATTTATTCTCGCAAGCAGTGTTCCTTCTTTTACTTTTTCTCCATCGGGCAAATTAAGATAAGTCAGACGGCCACTGATCTCAGGGCGTAGTTCTACCATTTCGTTTGATAAAACGGTACCGTTTACTTCAACAGTGTGTTCAAAATCTTCATTGCCGGCAATAATCACATCAACAGTTGCAGGGGGTTTTTCTTTTGACCCCTTCTCATTCTTTTTGCTGTTACATGAAGCAAGACCCAATGCCGCAAGTAGAATTATTATATATTGTAAGTTGTTCATAAATGGGATGCGTATTAATAAAGATTTTTTTTAATAATGTTTAATGTGTTGTACAGTTCTTCAATTTTTTGTGGAGTAAGTCCTGTCAAAGCCCTCTTAACTACCTTCTGCATTGCTTTTTTGATAACAGGCAGTTCCTTTTCAGCTTTCTCAGTGAGGGTAAGTCCATATTTTCTGCGGTCGGTTATCACCCTTTCCCTTTTTACATAGCCTGTCTCTGTAAGATAATCCACTATTCTTACCACACTTACTTTGTCGCTTTCGAGTAAGTCAGCCAGATCTTGCTGTGTCATTTTACCATTGCCCTCTTCAATAAGCATCAAGGCATAATAACTTCTTTTTATATCGAGCTGAAAGAGTTCTACATTCAAGGTATGCAGAAAACGTTTGCCAATACTTGAAAGAAATTTTCCTAAAGGCTGTTCTGAATATGCTTTTAACTTATTTTCCATAATTTGATGGTTGCAAAGATAGTAAACTTTGTTAATAGTTTACAATGTAAACTTTAATTTATTAATTCAAAACTTTTTTTATAGGATTTAGGAATTACCAAATAAAGGGTATAAGTCTGAAGCGTGTTTTCTTAGTGTAGTCGGTGTAGCCATTTAATTCATTTATTAAAGTTTTATCTTCCAAATATGTTCTGGCAACTAAAAGAACCATTGAAAAGCTAACAGGAATAATACTCCATAATGAACCAAAAAACAATGGAAACCCTAAAGTTTGAATAAAGCTTCCCATGTATGCCGGATGCCTGGTTATTTTATAAAGTCCTGATTCGCAGACAGTATGACCTCTTTCTGTTTGTATTCTTACTGTACTGGAAAAGAATTTATTTTGCTTTTGGGCAACAAGGAAGAGCAACTGTCCGGCGGCTGTAAGCAGTATTCCGGCAACATATAAAAGGGGAGGGAAAGCAGGCGACCATAAATACTGGCCTGAATCGAGACCTGCAGTAACGTACATCCCAATAGTAGCTAAAAATGACAATCCTAAAATCGATTTGTCCCATTTTTTTGCACCAGCACCGGGCTTTGATCGTTCAATCATTAAGTCTGAATCTATACGAAGAGCTGTAAAGTTTAAAATAAACATAAAAATCCCTAAAGCCGTATAAGCTAAACCTTGCCAATAATTAATACGACCGGCACTTATAAAAATAACACCAAAAAACACCAAAGTACCAAGTACTTGTTTTATCCAAAGACTCGATTTCATGACATTGATTTTAAGTTTATTATAAATAAATTAGGCTTTAGTTTAGAATAGCGTTGCATATTAAAAAAATTTATTATCTTTGTATAAAACAAAGGATTAAAAAATGGACTATAAAGATTTACTAAAAGAAGTCTTAGCCTTATCAAGCCAAGA
>Ga0172368_10001507_pt1 | contig 31613 bp, 31 predicted proteins | sample Lak11m_FD_114540 | JGI IMG/M metagenome (GOLD analysis project Ga0172368, IMG submission 114540) | Freshwater microbial communities from Kabuno Bay, South-Kivu, Congo - kab_022012_11m | ecosystem: Environmental > Aquatic > Freshwater > Lake | place: Democratic Republic of the Congo: South-Kivu...
GGACAGGAATCCGGATTTCTACAAACCCCTTGCCCAGCGGATGGAAGAACTGATCAAAGCCAGGGATGAGAACCGGATCACCCAACTGAAGCTTTTGGAAGCCTTTGCCGGGATCCAGGATACCATCATCAACGAGGACAGGGAAGGCAGGGAGAAGGGGTTTGAGCGGGCGGATCAGATCACCGTTTTCAATACCATGAAGGGGCTCTTTGGGGCCCAGGCAGAACAGGCGACACGGACTATTTTCACGATGATTGAGCCGGACATGGGAATCGTGGACTGGCACTCGAAAGGAACCGTGAGGAAGGAGATGGAAAACAAAATCAGCAGGATCCTTCGGGAGAAGATGGACCGGTCGGAAGCCCGGCAGAAAGCCCGGGAGGTGGTTGAACTGATTGCCAGAAACCAGGATGCCTGAAGTAACTTACGGAGACCGGAAGATCGTTTACACGGTGGAGGAGAAAGCCGGGTTGAACGGGCATTACATCATCGTGGAGAAGAACCTGGGGGTGGTACTCAAAGGCGCACCCCTTGCGGAAGAGAAAGCGAATGCCTGCATCCTGAAGAAGGCCCGTTGGATCCTGGACAAGCTGGACCTGGTGGCAACGGTGCAGGAGGGAAATATCGTTACCGGTTCCCGGATTCCTTACCTGGGGAAACAATACTACACCGAAGTATACTTCCATGATCAAGTTGGAGAGGTTGAGATCGCTTTTAACCACTCCCGGTTCAGGATCACGGTGAGCGGGAGAGAGACACAACAGGAGATCAGGGAGGCGCTGGAGGCGTTCTACCGGGAAAAGGCAGCGGAGAAGATCGGTCCCAAGGTCGCGTATTGGTCGGGGAAGACCGGCATTGGGTACAACCAGCTCTATTTCCGCAAGCAGGCGAAACGGTGGGGAAGCTGTACACCGCGGAATAACATCGTGATCAATACCGAAGCCATCAAACTCCCCTGGTCACTGATTGACTATTTAATCCTTCATGAGCTTTGCCATGTCCGCTACAAAGACCACTCAAAAGCCTTCTGGGCTGAGGTAAGCAAGTACCAGAAGAAGTGGAGGGAGCTGGATGAACGGATGAAGGAGATGAAGATGTGATCCTGATTAATGGTGATGATAGTCCCTCCTCCAGGTTTAACTGGTTGATGACGTACAAGAGTCTTTCGATTTCCCTGTCTTCATTCTGCCGGGTGCAGCCATTACCTGGCAAAGCCATTTACAAAAAAGGAGTTGTACAGCGTGTTCAGGGAGGCGGAACAATTCCGGTTCTCCGCTAAAGGAGCGCCGGATTAAAGCCGCCGTTCTAATAATCTTGGAATTACCAACAGGTTCATCCGGAATTCAGCGTTCGAAACCGGTACCCTACTCCCGGTTCTGTGATCAGCTTACTGGGAAGCGAAGGATTCTGTTCTATTTTTTTCCGGATTTGGGCAATATGAACCCGTAAAATCTGGCTGTTGTCGGAGTAAGGATTTTTCCAGATCTCACGGCTGATGTAGGAATGGGTCAGTACTTTGCCGGCATTTCTGACAAAAAGCGAAAGCAGGGAATACTCAGTTGCCGTCAGCTTTACCTCTTCACCACCAACGGTTACAATGCGGGCGCTCAAATCGACCTGAAGAACTCCGCTTTGAAACACCGGTATTTCATCCAGCTTCATCGAATGCCGGATCGCAACCCTGATCCTGGCTAACAACTCACCGGTATCAAATGGTTTGGTGATGTAGTCATCCGCCCCTTCATCCAGTACCTCGATTTTTGTTGCCGGGTTGTTATCAACCGTCAGAACGATGACCGGGATAGTGCTCCATTCACGCAATTTCCTGACCAGGGAAAGTCCACCCTCGTCAGGTAACCCCAGATCCAAAATAATGATATCGGGCCGGTTCATCATGACAGACCGGAATCCTTCCGTGGCCGTCGCTTCCTCAAAAATGGAATAATCGTTGGTTTCCAAAGCCATTCTCAGCATGCGCCTGATTTGCGGCTCATCGTCAATGATCAGGATTTTATATTTATTCATCTGCTGGTTGATAAGCGGTTGGTACCGGAAGTAGAATATGAGCCTCAAGCCCCCTTTCCGGTCTGTTCATGAGGATCAATTCTCCACCATGAAGGTCTATAATGGATTTTGAAATTGCCAGTCCCAAGCCAGTCCCTCCCGGTTTGGTCCCCTGAACCCGGAAAAATTTCTCGAACACCCGGGTGAGGTCTTTCTCCGGAATACCCGGCCCCTGATCCAGGATTATAATATGGACCATTCTTTCCTGGCTAAAGGATACATCAATTTGAATGTCGGAACCCGGTGGGGAATAATTCAATGCATTTCTGAGTATGTTCAGCAAGGCCTGTGTCAGCAGGGTAATATCGGCCCGGAACGACGGCACATCCTCTGCAATAGACACCTGATAATTGTATTTTTCGAGTTCCGGGGAGAGGGAAATGGAAAGAGAACCCAAAAGATCCGGAATATCACACCACTCTTTGTTCAGTTGGATAATTCCCGATTCAATCCTGGATATATCCAGAATATTTTCCACAATCTGGTTCAAGCGTGACGATGCCTGGCTGAGTTCATCTACAATCTGATCTTGCTTACCAGTATCGGATGAGGTACGTTTATCCGCCAGGTTTGATACAGCAGCCTGAATGATGGCAATGGGAGTTTTCAGTTCATGGGAAACACTGTTCATTACGGTTCGAAAGAGTTTCTCGGAATGCATATGGATCTCTTGTTGTTTCACCTGGAGTATACTGAGTTCACGGTCCAATGCCGATGAAATCTGCATACTGAACGATTTGAGCATGTTGATCCTCTCTTCTCCGGGCTTTTCATTCTCCGGGAACACGATCATGATAATCCCGATCCGTTTTCGTGGTTCCTCCATGGGTAAGATCAGGTAATTCTTCTTAAGACCAGACATTGCGACAGAGGAGTTCTCCCGGCTGGCAGTAAAAATCCTTAACGCCTCCTCCCAGGTTTCTCTCGTATGAATCCCAATATCGCCCACTGGTTCCGGAGAAAGAACATGTTCATCGTGGGACCTTAGATAGAATAATACGCTGGCGTTAAAATGGATCCTGATCACCTCTCTTGCTTTGGTCACGACATCATCGATGGACACAGCGTTGTTCAGTGACTCCAGGAGACTGTAAAGCATCGCAGTACGTTCCTGGCTTTTTTTCAACGAATACTGACTTTTGCGGATTCGGTTGATAAAAACGGATCCTACAATGGCCACCGTCAGATTGGCAAATAGAGCGATCATGTCGTGGATACTATGCACCCGGAACGTATACAGTGGCTTAATGAACAGGAAATTCCAGATCGTGAAACTCAGCATGGCGGCGAATATAAGCCCTGTCTTATCAATAAAAAGGGATAGGGAGGCCACCACAATCAGAAAGACAAGACCCACAGTCTGATAACCGATGGTGTTCGCAATGGGGTAGCAGACTCCTGCAGTAAGCGCACAGGCAAGAAATGCAATGCCAAGATGGGAGACCAGTCGTTTCAGCTTTGTATACTGAACAAGTTGAAAGGGCTTCATGTAAGCAAATGCAGTCCACTTTTACATTGATTTTTCCCTCTTTATAAAATCTTTATATCCCTGCCTGAACATTTAACGCTTTCTTTTTGCCGGCTCCTGTACTTTCGCTCCCGCGATCAAAAACTCGCTTCTGATAGACTCTTCACGGAAATAATCGCATGAAACCTTCCGGGCCCAATCATCAGTTGTCGTTTGCCGGATTCCTGATCACGCTTGGAATCGTTTTCGGGGATATCGGGACATCTCCGCTGTATGTGATCAAGGCAATTGTTTCAGGCGCTTCTTCAATTAATGAGGGATTTATCCTGGGAGGTTTATCAGCTATCTTCTGGACCATTACCCTGCAAACAACGATTAAATATATCGTGATCACGTTACGGGCAGACAATAAAGGGGAGGGAGGTATATTCAGCCTGTTTGCCCTTGTTCGAAAACGTGCCAAATGGGCCTATATCCTTGCTTTAATCGGGGGCGCTACATTGCTTGCAGACGGGGTGATCACGCCTTCCCTGACTATTCTGTCCTCTGTGGAAGGTCTGCAAAATTTAAATCCCCGAACCCCGGTCATTCCAATAGCCATTATCATATTGACGGGTCTTTTCTCGTTCCAGCGATTTGGAACAAAAATCATTGGCAAGTTCTTTGGCCCGATGATGCTGATCTGGTTCTTAATGTTGGCAACACTCGGTCTTGTCCAACTAACAGGAAATCTCCATGTCTTAGCAGCATTGTCGCCAGTGTATGCTTACAGATTTTTGGTAGATTTTCCGGAGGGATTTGCTCTCCTGGGTGCGGTATTTCTGGCTACCACAGGGGCTGAGGCTATGTATTCCGATCTCGGACACTGCGGTTTGAAAAACATCCGAATCTCATGGATTTTCGTAAAGAGTGCCCTGTTGCTCAATTATTTCGGCCAGGGAGCCTGGGTTTTGAAGAATCCTTCGGCAGCGACAGATGGTTGGACGAATCCGTTTTATGCCATCATGCCGGGTTGGTTTTTACCCTTGGGCATTGTCATCGCCACTGCTGCAGCCATCATTGCAAGCCAGGCGTTGATCAGCGGATCATACACCCTGATCAGCGAGGCCATATCCCTGAACTTCTGGCCCCGCATTCGCATTAAATATCCAACAAGCATTAAAGGACAACTCTACATCTCAAGCATCAACTGGGCCTTGTTTATCCTTTGTATTTTCGTGATCCTGTTTTTTCAGCGTTCCTCAAACATGGAGGCTGCTTACGGATTATCCATCACCATCACCATGTTGATGACCACAGCATTGCTTTCTGTCTACCTCCATCAGAAGAAAATTTCCATTTTCCTGATTGGTCTGATGCTGGCTGCATTCATCACCATAGAGACCGCTTTCTTACTGGCAAACCTGCAAAAATTCATCCACGGTGGCTGGTTCACAATTGTACTTGGAGGGATACTCTTCGGAATCATGTATATTTGGCAAAGAGGCCGTAGGATTAAAAACAATTTTACGGGATTCGTCAATGTTGAGAAGTATTTCAACCTGTTCAGGGCTGTTCATGTCGATGACTCCATTCCCCGATATGCATCTCAACTCGTTTTTCTGACCAAAGCAAACCGGATCCATGATATTGAGATGAAAATAATCTATTCCATTTTCAATAAGCAGCCAAAGAGAGCCGAGGTGTATTGGTTTCTCCATGTGGATATCCTTGACGAACCTTATACTCATGAATACAAAGTGACGACCCTGATACCGGATCTACTATTTAAAGTCGATTTCAAGCTGGGCTTCAAGGTGCAGCCCAGAATTAATTTATTCTTTCGGCAGGTGGTTGAAGAAATGGTACGTAACAATGAGATTGATCTTACAAGTCCATATCATTCATTGAGAAAATATAACATCACCGGTGATTTCAAATTTGTGTTAATCGACAGGATTCAGAATTACGATTTTGATTTCTCCCCTGTGGATCAGTTTATTATGGACCAATATTTTTGGCTCAAACGAATGGGGATTGCGGATGTAAGATTTTACGGACTGGACAGCAGCAATGTGGTGGAGGAGACTGTGCCTCTTCAGGCTGAAACCATAGGAGATGGAGAGACCCGTAACTACTGATTCCTTTTCCGGTTTCTATCGTAGTAGTAAAGTAAAGAACGGATAGCTGAAATGGTAACAAAGATAAAAGCTCCGATTATTAAAACGATTCCAAGAATCTCTGAAAATGAAAACTGCGATTCCATAGATAATAAACGTGACTCTGATTCAGAGAGAAATCAGCCTGAAAATTCTTGATCTGTCAAAAAAGTTTCCGGTAATTACCGTGACAGCCCCCCGGCAATCCGGGAAAACCACACTGTTCAGAAACCTTTTCGGGGATCTTTTCTACGCCTCGCGGGAATGCTGCATTCATGGAAATCACCGGATTTAATATCGGGAAGTGAACGGTAACGTCCACTTGAAGGATTTTTATTATCTTTGCAGGCTGAGCCCCCCTGATGAACAACACCCCCCAGCTGACCCTTCCTGCTCTTTTTGCACAAACAGTCAGTAAATATAAAACGCGTCCCTCGATGGCGCTGGCAGGAGAGAACCCTCTTTCCTATGGCGATGTTGACAGAGAAATACAATCACTGATTGTACTTCTTAAAACCCTTGGTTTCAAACCAGGTGATAAAGGCGCAATTCTTGGCACCAACATGGCAACCTGGGCAATTGCCTATTATGCCATCACATTTATGGGCGGGATTGCCGTGCCCATCCTTCCCGATTTTCACCCGGATGAGATCGAGACCATTCTCACTCATTCAGGGTCGTCAGTCCTGTTTATGTCAGATTCTCTCATTAAAAAGAGTAGCGGTTTAGTATTATCTGATTCCCTGACGCTTATCCGGTTGGAGGATTTTTCCATTCTTAGAAAAGGATATTTGCTTACAGGCAAATCGTCTGAACAGGAAGATCAGGACGAGTATGCAGTCGGAGAAGAAGATATTGCCACCATCATCTATACCTCCGGAACCACAGGAAAATCAAAGGGAGTGATGCTGACACACCGGAATTTGTGTTTTACAGCCATGAAAAGTGACCGTGTGCAGGAGATTACCGAACGCGATCGTTTCCTTTCCATCCTTCCCCTTTCGCATGCGTATGAGAACACGATTGGGCTGATCCTTCCGATGAGCAAAGGAGCCTCCATCCATTACCTTGGAAAAGCGCCCACTCCCTCCATTCTGCTGCCTGCACTCAAAACTGTCAGACCAACCGTAATGCTCACGGTTCCCCTGATCATCGAAAAAATATTCCGAAATGTCATTCAACCTGAATTCAGGAAAAATATCCTGCTGAATGCCTTGATCCATGTTCCCGTTACAAGAAAAATACTGCATCGGATGGCAGGGAAAAAATTGATGAGAACATTTGGCGGAGAACTTTCTTTCTTTGGAATCGGTGGCGCCAAACTTGACCGTTCTGTGGAGAAATTCCTGATAGAAGCACGCTTTCCATATGCTATCGGATACGGATTGACCGAAGCTTCGCCTCTACTTGCCGGATGCAACCCCCTGAGTACCCGGCTTCAATCGGCGGGTCCGGCTATTGAGGGCATCGAATTGAAAATAAACAATCCCGATAGCCTAACCGGTGAAGGTGAAATCTGGGCGAAAGGCCCGAACATCATGAAAGGGTATTACAAGGAACCGGAACTTTCCTCGGAAATCCTGACGCCGGATGGCTGGTTGAAAACGGGTGACCTTGGGGTATTTGACCACAAGGGAAATCTTTACATCAAAGGGCGGCTTAAAAATGTCATCGTATTGCCCGGAGGTGAAAATATCTATCCGGAAGAAATCGAATCCCTGATCAATAATTTCCGGCATGTGATCGATTCCCTAGTACTCGAAAAGAAAGGGCAACTGGTTGCCCTCGTTCAGTTTAACAGGGAAGAGATCGAGGAGCACTACGGCCATTTAAGGCAGGAATTTCATGATTTCATTGAAAGGACCATCGAAGAACTCCGAAAGGAACTGCAGATCTATGTGAATCATCGTGTGAACAGGTTCTCCAAACTTCAGGGAGTCCTCGTACAACCATTGCCATTTGAGAAAACGGCTACCATGAAAATCAAAAGGTATTTGTATATTTGATCAAAATAACCATTCAATAACTATTTCAACATCGCTTATGGCCAAAGGAAGGGAAGCATTCAACAAAAAAGAACGAGAGAAAGCTCTGATAAAAAAGAAAAAGGAGAAGGAACGGAAAAGGGAAGAGAGAAAATCAAATTCAGGTAAGGGCAAAGGGATCGAGGATATGTTTGCGTATGTTGATGCTTTTGGGAACCTTGTATCCACGCCTCCCGATCCCAGCCAAAAACAGGATGTGAAACTGAAAGACATACAAATCAGTACCGCCAGGCAAGAAAAACCTGATTCCGACAATCCCTTAAGGACAGGTACTGTCAAATTCTTTAATGAAGCAAAAGGCTACGGGTTTATTACAGACAGCGAAACACAACAAAGCATTTTCGTTCATATCAATAACCTGGAAGATCCCTTGAAGAACAATGATCAGGTTACCTTCGAAATCGAAAAGGGTTTGAAAGGCTTGAATGCAATAAGGGTCAAAGTTATATCCAATGAACGTTAATCTGGTCCCAGGCATCAGGCCTACTTCAGCCCCCTCTTCTCCAGTAACGGATCAATGGATGGCTCCTTGCCGCGGAATTTGACATACTGGACCATTCCATCATCATCGCCAGATTCGGCAAGGCAATATTTTCTGAATTTTGTTGCCAGCTCTTTGTTGTAAAGATCCCCCGATTCCTTAAAGGCACTAAAGGCATCGGTATCGAGCACGGCAGCCCAGATGTACACATAGTAGCCTGCGGCATATCCGCCGTCAAAGATGTGGGCAAAGTAGGTGGAACGGTACCTTGGAATGATCTCACTGATCAGGCCGATATTGTCCATGGCCTCTTTTTCAAATGCCAGCACATCCACCTTCAGCGGCTCTTTCAGCTCATGGTAATCCATATCCAATACCGAGGCCGCCAGGTACTCAACCGTCTCAAATCCCTGGTTGAAATGACCGCTGTTGGTGATCTTTTGTACAAGCCCATCGGGAATGACCTCTCCTGTCTGGTAATGTTTTGCGTAGGATTTGATCACTTCGGGAGCAGCAGCCCAGTTTTCCATGATCTGTGATGGAAGCTCCACATAGTCCCGGGCCACACTGCCGGCAGTGCGGTTATATTTCCCCACTGTAAACAGACCATGGAGGGCATGCCCGAATTCATGAAAAAGGGTCAGGGTTTCATCCCAGGTAAGCAACGACGGGCTATCCCCTGTGGGAGGGGTGAAATTACAGACGATGGAAATGACCGGTTCGACCCGTTTCCCGTTTTCCCATCCGGCATCCCTAAAAGAGGTGCACCAGGCCCCTCCCCTCTTTCCGCTCCTGGGGAAATAATCGAGGTAAAGGATCCCGGTAAGCGCACTGTCAGCCTCCCGCACCTCATATACCTCCACATCTTCCTGATAAACAGGAAGGTCAGTACGTTTTATAAAGGTGATGCCATAGAGCTTGTTCGCCACATCAAACATCCCGTCCCTGACATTTTCCAGGCTGAAATAGGGCTTCATCTCGGTTTCGTCCAGGTCATACTTCTCCTTCCTGATTTTCTCGGCATAATACCACCAGTCCCAGGGCGCAAGTTTTACTCCTTCCCCTTCACGGTCAATCATCTTCTGCATTTCCGCTGCTTCGCGTTTTGCAACAGGCAACGAGGCATCCCATAATTTCATCAGGAACTGGTCCACCTTTTCAGGTGTCTTTGCCATGTTCTCATCAATGATATAGGAGGCATAATCCTCATATCCAAGCAACTGCCCCTTCTTTACACGCAGTTCCACCATTTCGGAGACCATCTCCTTGTTATCGAATTCATTGTCGTTATTTCCCCTCATGAACCAGGCCCGGTATATTTTCTCCCTCAATGCACGGTTTTTATCGTATTGGAGGAAAGGGATCCAGCTTGGTTTCTGGAGCGTGAAAACCCATTTCCCGTCATAACCATGTTCTTTCGCCGTTTCTGAAGCTCCGTCAACAATGGGTTGAGGCAATCCCTCCAGATCCTTGGGATCTTCAATGATCAGGAAAAAATTCTCGTTTGTCTCGGCTAGCAAATGGTCCCCGAAAGTGAGCGACAACATGGAAAGCCGTTCGTTGATCTTACGCAATTCGGCCTGGTCTTCCTCTGAAAGGTTGGCGCCCTTCCGTTCAAAATCCCTGAAATATTTCTCCGTCACACGGATCTGCTGCGGATCCAGATCCGACTCGAACCGATTGTCATACACCTCTCTGATCCTTTCGAAAAGCCTTTTATTCAGATAAATATCATCGGCGTGTTTCGTGATCGGCTGGCTCAGCTCCCGGGCGATCTTCTGCATCTGTTCGTTTGTATTTGCCTCTTCAAGGTTGTCAAAGACCAGCCGTACCTTTTGCAGCGTCTTGCCTGATTTGTCGAACGCCAGGATCGTATTCTCAAACGTAGGAGCATCGGGGTTACTGACGATGGCTTCAATTTCGGCATCCTGCTGGTGCATTCCTTCATTAAATGCCGGCAGATAGTCGGTCGAATCAATCAGGTTGAACGGAGGAACCTGAAAAGGGGTTGTATATTCCGAAAGGAACGGATTCTGCCGGGCAGGTTCCTGGTTGCACGAAGTGATTGCTGTCAATACGGACATCATGGATAAAAGGTGAATGAATCGTTTCATTTTGCTAGGTTCAAATAAGATTGGTTGTTTGTTGAGAGGGCAAAGGTAAGAGAATTTCTCATGTGGAACGCCATGATAATATGGGGATCCGGACGTTCACGAGATCAGGGAAGGGTAATCTTGAACGCAGCATAACGTTCTGGAAAAAGCTCCCCGTGAACACCCCCCAGGGCCTGAAACTCCTCCTCTATCTTCTCCAGCCGGTCTTCCGGTGACGGATGGGTGCTAAGGAACACAGGAGGCTGAGGCTGGTTCTGCATCAAAACAAAGAAATCACCCAGGCTTGCAGCATCATACTCCGATGGATAGAGATACCTCACTGCGTACTTGTCTGCCACATATTCGTTGCTTCGGCTGTAGGCCAGTAGCCCAAGGTTGCCTGCCAGTGATGCGGCAATCTGCTCAACCTCTCCGGGATTTTCGCCTAACAGTAGCTGAATCAGCAGGTCAAGGCCATAAATGATCGTGAGTTGGTCAGTGGTATGGCGACGATCGGCATGGACCATCTCATGAGCCATCACACCGGCAAATTCCGCCTCGTTGTCCAGCAGCTTGATCAAACCCGTGTAGAAGTAAAGATACCCGCCGGGAGCACAAAAAGCATTGATCACCGTATCGTTCTCAATGATGGTACATCGCCAGGAAAACACCTCCTTGTTGTTCATCTCTGTGGCTGAAGCCAGGATGGTGTTCCTGATCCTGTAGAGATGGGCATAGGCATCCGCATGCTCTGTTGAATCAAGTACCCTGAATTCTGCGGTATTGGTTCTGATCTCCTGATCCACCTGAATCCCCAGTGAGATATCATCACTCACGGTGAAGAGGTTGATGTTGTCTCCTTTCGAGCAACCTGTAAGTACATTTGCCAGAAGGGGGATTAACAGTGCAGGCCACAAAGTCACTATTTTCTTCATATTCCTCATTTTTTTGATATAAAATTAGTAAAATTCAGGGAGCCAGTCGGCTGATCCGCCAGCGATCCTCTTCCCGGATGTACTGGAGCCGGTCGTGAAGCCGGTGCTCCCTGCCCTGGAAAAACTCAAATTCGTCAGGCTGAACAGAGAAGCCGCCCCAGTTGGCAGGGAGCACCGGTTTTCCCCGCAGCGCCAGCCTGTGCTCCTCCCGCCACCTCTTTTCAAGCCACTCCCTGCCAGGCACGGGCTGGCTCTGCGGGGAAACGATCGCGCTGATCCTGCTCTCCAGCAGACGGGAATCAAAATATCCCTCCGATCTTTCACGCGATACCCTCCCGGCTTTGCCGACAATGCGCACCTGCCGCTCCAACTCCTTCCAGTAAAAAAGCAACGCCACATGACGGTTCATCCCAATCTCTTTTCCCTTCCGGCTCGAATAATTCGTAAAGAAGACAAACCCATCTTCTGTCAGATCCTTTAGCAACACCATCCTGGCCGAAGGGATCCCGGCAGCATTGACCGTAGTGAGAACCATCGCGGAGGCGCCTTCACCCTCCTTTGCAACTGCCTGGTCATGCCAGCGACGGAACTGCACAAACGGATCGGGATCAACCTCAGCCTCCGACAAGGCCGGCCGGGGATATTCATCATCGATCATCAAGAATTATCTTTAAATTATTTAGAACAAAAATAAATAATTATATCTTTGCCGAAATTTATTTCCGGTAAAATGTCGAATGAAGTAACCAGGGATGAGCTGGAATCATTTGAAAAGGACAACATCAAGCGCTATTCAAATGAGGAAATCACCGTCTACTGGCGGCCGGGGTTGTGCATCCATTCAGCCAACTGTCTGACCGGAAGCCCATTGGTTTTCAACATGAACAGGCGTCCGTGGATCAGTCTGAAGGGGGCCACAACGGAAGAACTGATCAAAACGATTGACACCTGTCCCTCACGGGCTCTGGTCTACAGGAAAATACGGGAAGAACCTATCCCTCCAAGCGAAAACAAACCGCCATCTTCCGGGAATGCCACCATCCGTATCCTGAAGGACGGCCCGGCGCTGATCTCCGGCGATTTTCTTCTCCAGAACTCTGAGAAACAACCCATTGAGACAAAATCCGGGACCATCGCCTTGTGCCGCTGCGGCTCCTCCGCGAAGAAACCTTTTTGTGACGGCAGTCACGTACGCATTGGATTTAAAGATTGACCTTTCAGTTAATACATTAGACAAACCCATTCATTATGATCATTGGTATTTTAAAAGAAGAATCCCCCGAGCAAAGGGTATCGATGCTTCCTGAAACCGTTGAGGTGCTGAGTAAAATGAACGTCACTCTCCTGGTCGAAGCCGGCGCCGGACTGGGAGCCTTCGCGTCGGACGACGCCTATGAACTGGCCGGAGCCCGGCTGGTTTCCAAGGAAGAGCTGCTGAAACAGGCGGAAATGGTCGTTAAGATCAATCCTCCGACAAACGATGAATTTAGCCTCCTCAGGGAAAACCAGCTCTACCTTGCCGCGTTTAACCCACTCTTCAACAAAGAGCTGGTTTCAGCACTGGCGCAGAAGAGGGTGACCAGTTTCAGCATGGATGTCATCCCCCGTACCACCCGTGCCCAGGCCATGGACATCCTCTCTTCGATGGCAACGATCTCCGGATACAAAGCTGTATTGGCAGCTGCCCAGCTCCTACCGAGATTCTTCCCCATGTTTATGACTGCTGCCGGAACGATCAAACCAGCCAGGGTGCTGATCCTGGGAGCCGGGGTGGCCGGGCTTCAGGCGGTGGCCACCTCCCGCAAATTAGGGGCAGTGGTAGAGGTTTTTGATGTCAGGGCTGCGGTGAAGGAAGAGGTGATCGGACTCGGAGCGAAGTTTGTAGAGGTGGAAGGCGCCCTTGATGACAAAGCCGCCGGAGGATATGCGGTGGAACAGACCGAAGAGTTCAAGAAGAAACAGGCACAAGCCATTCATGACCATGCGGTGAAATCGGATGTGATCATTTGTACGGCTCAGATCCCCGGGAAAAAGGCGCCCCTCCTCATTACAAAAGAGACGGTGGATGAGATGATGCCCGGAAGTGTCATCATCGACCTGGCTGCCTCCACGGATGGAAATTGTGCCCTGACGAAAGATAACGAAACCATTGTTCACCATGGGGTCAAGATCATGGGAGAATCATCCTTTCCCGTTTCCATGCCATCGGATGCCAGCAAAATGTTCGGCAAGAACGTACTGAATTTCCTGAAGCTGATGTTTACCAGCAAGGATGAGTTCTTCCTGAACTGGGACGACGACCTGATCCTTGGGACCTGTGTGACCAGAGATGGAGAGGTGATCAATGAACGTGTAAAAGCAAGTATGAACGCTTAAATACAATAACAATGGAGGACGCATTACAGTTTTTCTACACATACAGGGAAGCGATATTCATCATCATTCTTTCGATTTTCCTGGGCATTGAGGTGATCTCACATGTTCCCTCTGTGCTGCATACCCCCCTGATGTCAGGGGCAAATGCCATTCACGGAGTGGTTATCATCGGGGCCATCATCGTGATGGGCCATGCGGATAATATCCTGTCGATGGTGCTCGGTTTTATAGCCGTCGTGCTTGGGACCCTGAATGTAGTCGGTGGTTTTGTGGTTACCGACCGCATGTTGGAGATGTTCAGAAAGAAGAAAACCAAAAACTAACGGCCATGGAACTATTCACACCCCAGATCAGCATCCTTGAGATGTCCTATATTCTAGCCTCAGTCCTCTTTGTGCTGGGGCTGAAAAAACTCAGCCATCCTGCCACGGCACGCAGCGGAAACCTGTGGGCAGCGGGAGGCATGTTTCTGGCGATTCTTTTCACGATCCTCTTTCATAAAAAAGAGGGGGAACATATCGGGAATATCCCGTGGATCCTGGCGGCACTTGTTATTGGGAGCATTGCCGGCTGGATGGCAGCCAAGAAGGTCAAAATGACCGCCATGCCACAGATGGTCTCGCTTTTCAACGGAATGGGAGGAGCCTGTGCCGCCCTGATCTCCATGATGGAATTCCCTCATATCCCCGATGCCCTGATTGCCAGACATGGCATGATGAACGGGGAAACATTCACCATCCTTATGGGGATGATGATCGGAAGTGTCTCTTTTTCAGGAAGTATGATCGCTTTTGGAAAACTGGACGACCGGATCGGGGATATCAAGTCCCGCTGGTTACGATCCTTCAACCTGACCTTTCTGGTCCTCCTGGTGGCGCTGCTGGTCTTCCTGCTCTTTCAGCCGGAAAGGCCGAACATCGCCTGGATCTATATTTTCGCCGGACTGGCACTGATCTATGGGATCACGTTTGTCATGCCCATTGGTGGAGCCGACATGCCTGTGGTAATTTCCCTCCTGAACTCCTTTACCGGAGTGGCGGCAGCCTTTGGCGGCTTTTTGTACAATAACCAGGCAATGCTGACAGGCGGGATCCTGGTAGGCTCTTCAGGGACCATCCTGACCATCCTGATGTGCAAAGCCATGAACCGGTCGCTGCTGAATGTGATCATCGGGGCTTTCGGCGGTTCGAAAGGCGCTTCAGCGGAGGAGGGGGACAAAACCGTGAAGGAGATCTCCCTCAGCGATGCGGCGGTCCTCTTGAACTACTCTCAGAAAGTGCTGATCGTTCCGGGATACGGACTGGCGGTTGCCCAGGCCCAGCACCTGTGCCATGAGCTGGATTCATTGCTCACATCCAAGGGAGTTGAGGTGAAATACGGGATCCATCCCGTTGCCGGGAGAATGCCCGGTCACATGAATGTATTGCTGGCAGAAGCCGATGTCCCCTATGAAAAACTTCTCGAAATGGAGGATGCCAACAAGGAGATGGCCAATACTGATGTAGTGATCGTGGTTGGAGCCAACGATGTGGTCAATCCGGCTGCCGAAGAGGATCCAGGAAGCCCGATCTACGGTATGCCGGTGATCAAAGCCTGGGAGGCGAAAAATGTGATCGTGATGAAACGGAGTATGGCCAAAGGATACGCAGCAATTGAAAACAACCTCTTCTACCATCCCAAGAACCGGATGCTTTTCGGAGATGCAAAAACATCCATGCAGAAACTCATTGCCGAGGTCAAGAACCTCTAAGCAACACCCGGTCTCTAAATAGAAAAGGAGGCTTCCGCATGGAAGCCTCCTTTTCTTTCTTGACTTAAGGAATGATATTATTCCTTGATAAGTCCCTGAGCAACTGAATCAGCATGAGCTTGTTCGGCCTGGGCAGTGGCAATGGAATCAGCAATACGCTGCTGTTCTGCCTGAACCATAGCCAGAGAGTCAGCTACGCGGATAGAGTCGGCAATTCTTTTTTCTTCCTGTTCTTTTGCACTTGGGCCGCAGGCATAGAGGAAAGCTACAGCACCAACTACTAGTAAGGTTGCAATTTTTTTCATCTGTTGATTGATTTTGATAATTCATTGCAAAAATACTCTTTCAACAGGATTACCTCCAAATTTTCAGTCAGTTTTTTTTTAACATTTTTTAACATATTGATCTATCTGACTGATTTACAGTGCAATTATTTTTTAACGTTTTTTAACGAATTGTGCCCCTTTATGGTTAATATCTTGACGTTCTCCCTCCCAGGAATCGTTGAAAATAGCTATTTTTGAGGCTCAAGAGAAGCGTACTGGCATGTTGATCCCCCTGGCTGAGCAATTGAGACCGGAAAACCTGGATGAGTACCTTGGACAGGAGCATCTTGTCGGAAAAGATGCCATCCTCCGGAAAGCCATTGAATCAGGAAATGTTCCCTCGATGATCCTGTGGGGAGCTCCCGGAGTGGGGAAAACCACGTTGGCGTACATCATCTCCAAACAATTGCACCGTACGTTTTACACCCTCAGTGCGGTCAGTTCAGGTGTCAAGGAGGTTCGGGAGATCATCTCCCTGGCGACAAAAAGCGGTGAAAGCCCCTTTCTCTTCATCGATGAGATCCACCGTTTCAGCAAATCACAGCAGGACGCATTGCTGGGGGCTGTGGAAAAAGGCATTGTCACTTTCATCGGAGCCACTACGGAGAACCCCTCTTTTGAGGTGATCTCTCCGCTGCTTTCCCGGTGTCAGATCTATATCCTTAAAACCCTGGATGAAACCCATCTCACCCGTTTGATGATGCTTGGGAAGGAGAAACTGGAACAATCGCTTGGGGTCACGATCCGGATTGATGAACCGGAAGCGTTGCTGAGAATATCTGGGGGAGACGCCCGGAAACTTCTGAATGCACTTGAGTTGGTTACCACAACAGCCTCTTCCCAGGGTCAGGAAGTATTGATCACCAACAAGCTAACGCTGGCCATCATCCAGCAAAACCTGGCAATATACGACAAAGGGGGAGAGATGCATTACGACATCATCTCTGCCTTCATTAAATCGATCCGGGGAAGCGACCCAAACGCTGCGGTGTATTGGTTGGCACGGATGGTCGCTGCCGGAGAAGATCCGAAATTCATTGCCCGCCGGATGCTGATCCTCGCTTCGGAGGATATCGGAAATGCCAATCCGAACGCCCTTTTACTAGCCACAACCTGTTTTCAGGCCGTTGATGTGATCGGCTACCCCGAATGTGACCTTATCCTCTCACAGACAGCCATATACCTTGCATGCAGCGTGAAAAGCAATGCTTCCTATCTGGCTATCAGGAAAGCTACCAGGACATTCAGCACAAACGGGGACCTCCCGGTGCCGATACATCTCAGGAACTCCCCCACCCAGCTGATGAAAAAGATCGGTTACGGCAAAGATTACAAATATGCCCACGATTACGACCTGAACTTCATCGACCAGGAATTTCTTCCGGAAAAAATCTCAGGGACCACCTTCTATGACCCGCAGGAGAATCCGAGGGAAAAGGAGCTTCGAGCCAGGTTGAAAGCGTTGTGGGGGAAACGGTACAGGTACTGAAAAACGAAAAAGGTAAGACGTAAGAGGTGAGAAGGAAGATAAGAGATGTAAAATAATGGATGTTGGATGTTATTACTCATTGAATGAAAACCTTCTACATAGATAATCACAATATATCTGTGAGGACTACCTTTGAAAGGTAAACTAATAAGAAATAACAGCATTTGAACGTTTAATAATTTTTAGAGAAGAGACTATGGAAATTCAGGAGATCCCGAAAATACATCACGCCGACAGCGGAAATTTCCTTCTCATTGCAGGCCCCTGCGTGGTGGAAAATGAAACGATGCCCCTGCAGATTGCAGAGAGGGTCATGAAGATCTGTGACAAGTATCAGATTCCATATATTTTTAAGGCTTCCTATAAAAAAGCCAACCGCTCACGATCTGATTCCTTTTCCGGGATCGGAGATGAGAAGGCGCTGAAGATCCTTCGTAAGGTAGGCGAAACCCTGGATATCCCTGTTATTGCCGATACCCATACAGAGAGAGAGACAGAGATTGCCGCAGAGTTCGTTGACCTGCTGCAGATCCCCGCATTCCTATGCAGGCAAACCGACCTGCTGATTGCTGCGGGAAATACAGGCAAACCTGTTAATATCAAGAAAGGGCAGTTTATCTCTGCCGGCTCGATGAAATTTGCTATGGAGAAGATCTACCAGACAGGAAATAAGCAGGTGATGCTGACAGAACGCGGTACCACCTTCGGGTACCATGACCTGGTGGTCGATTTCCGGAACATTCCTGAGATGCAGCAGTTCAATGTTCCTGTGGTTGTTGATGTCACGCATTCGCTGCAACAGCCTAACCAACCGGGTGGAGTGACCGGCGGACGCCCCGACCTGATTGCCACCATCGCCAGGGCCTCCATCGCTGCCGGAGCCGACGGGATCTTTATGGAAACCCACCCGAATCCTGCTCAGGCCCTATCTGACGGGGCTAACATGCTCCGGCTGGATTTGCTGGAAAGCGTGATTGAGTCCCTGGTAAGAATCAGGAAAGCGTTGTAATAATTGCGGGAAGGTCAGTCGATGGCCACCTCTTTGATCCCGCCGGTCTCTTCATGGAAATTCACTTTCCACTGCAACGGCGACAACCATGAAACCACACCAAGCTGATTGATCAGGCATTGGGTCTCCTCAATGGTACCATCAGGCTGTCTTACCGTGACCTTTGCCAGTTCAGGGATCCGGTAATAAAAACCATGTTCCCGGCTTTTGTCTTCAGCCCGTCTGAGGTAATTCACCACCTGGTTGGTATTGCCTATCCGCTGGATGTTGATGGTGACAACCCGTCCGCCTATCTCATCCAAAGGCATCAACCCCTTATTGGATAAAAATTTGAACACGGGGATCTCCATGTTGATCTGATTCGGGAGAGGAATGTATTTATATTCGTAGGTATACCGCTTCTGGATACTGATACCGGTGAACAGCTTCATGTACTCCTTTTCCAGAAGGTTGAGCTGAGTATCCATATATTCCAGCGTTTCCCGGTTATAGCTGACCTCCTGGTAGCCGGTAAGCAAGTTGAACCGGTTCTCCTTGATCTTGGAAATAAAGTCGGCCGCCTCCCTGGCCTTTTGCTCTGGAGATTTCTCCACCATCGTCCGTTTCAGGTATTGCCGTTCCAGTGTCAGAGTGTCGATGCTCACTTTCCTGATTATAGTATCCACCTTCTCAAAAACACTGATATCTGCATAATACTTGAAGATCTCGGGAAAAACATCTTTCTCCGAAAGGGTCACGGCATCTTTGTCACGCATCACCCGGATGATCCTCTCCATCGAATCTTGTGCACCGGGAATGGTTCCCAGGATCAGGCCGGATTCATTCAGGCTGAGCAGCCCGGCTTTCTCCGTTTTGGAAAGTTTATCGCCAAGCTGCACAAAATAATACTGGTCGGGATCCGGTTCCGCCGAAGTGGTGATATGGATCCCACTGATCCTGTATTCCACTGAGTTGGCCATCACCACATTCTGTAATCCCAGGTACCTGAGGGCATAATCGGAATAAGGGCCTTTGTAGTTTTCGATCCTGTCGACCACCACCTCGATATTTACCACGGTTCTTGGAAGGGAATAAAAGATCCCTTCCTGACTCAGGGGAACCGACGACGGTTCGATATGGAAGACACTGATTTGTGCCTGGATAAGAGCGGAGACGCACAATCCGATAAAAAGAAGGGCGCTCCGGGAGAATGTTGAACGATTCATACTAACTTTTTTATCTCATAAACAATAACTCCCTGTACTTGGGAAGTGGCCACAGGTCATCATCGACCAGCATTTCCAGTTTGTCTACATGGTAGCGGATCTTGTCAAAGTAAGGGAAAACATGTTGGCAGTAGGCGGATGCTTTCGCTTCAATCTCCTCAATCTTATTGGCTTTCTTTCTCTCTTCCACCATGTTGTGAACAAAGGTCTTGATCTTGTCCACATGTTCCGAAATCTCGGTAATGGTCTCCATCTGGTTGTGAGAAAGCTTACCATATGTCTGATAATCAAGCACCTGTTTCAATCCTTTGACATTCTCCACCAGGGTATTCTGGTACTTGATTGCAATCGGGATGATATGGTTTGTTGACAGGTCGCCAAGTACGCGCGACTCGATCTGGATCTTCTTCGTATAATGCTCCAGCCTGATCTCGTACCGTGCCTCTAACTCTCGTTTTGTCAATACCTGGTTTTCCTCAAAAAGCTGTTCGGTTTTCGGAGATATAAAGGCTTTGACCGCTTCCGGGGTGGTCCGCAGATTCGACAGCTTCCTCCGGGTAGCCTCTTTTACCCACTCATCCCCATAGTTATTCCCTTCAAAACGGATGTTTTTCGATTCAACGATGTATTTTTTCAAGACCTGAAAGATCGCATCGTCTTTTCGTACTTTCTGATCAATCAGCTTGTCGACTTCCCCTTTGAACTTATTCAGTTGATCGGCCACGATCAGGTTGATCGTGATCATGGCCGGCGCACAGGTCTGGGAGGAACCAACGGCACGAAACTCAAATTTGTTCCCGGTGAAGGCAAAGGGGGAAGTGCGGTTCCTGTCAGTGTTGTCCAGCAGGATTTCAGGGATCTTCGGGAAGTTCTTCAGCAGCCCGGATTCACCGTCTGAATTGATCCTGACCTTTTTTGTACTTTTCTCTATCAGGTTCAGCAGGTGTGTCAGCTGAGCCCCGATAAAAGCGCTGATGATGGACGGGGGCGCTTCGTTGGCCCCAAGGCGGTGATCATTCCCGGGAGAGGCAATGATTGCCCGGATCAGGTCGGCATGTTCATGCACAGCCTTGATCGTATTCACCAGGAAGACCAGAAAGCGAAGGTTGCTTTTCGATGTTGTCCCCGGCCCCAGCAGGTTTTCGCCTGTATTGGTCATCAGTGACCAGTTGTTGTGTTTACCGGATCCATTGACACCTGCATACGGTTTCTCGTGAAGAAGTACCGTGAAATGATGTCGTTTTGCCACCATCTCCAGCAGGTGCATCAACAGCTGGTTATGGTCGACCGAGAGATTGGCCTCCTCAAACACTGGGGCGCATTCAAACTGATTGGGAGCCACTTCGTTGTGCCTTGTCTTGACCGGGATTCCCAAGCGGTGCGCCTCGAGCTCAAAATCCTGCATAAACGACATCACGCGACACGGGATGGTCCCGAAATAGTGATCTTCCAGTTGCTGATCCTTAGCAGAGGAGTGTCCAAACAGCGTTCTGCCGGTAAGCATCAGGTCGGGACGTGCCTGAAAAAGCGCTTCATCCACCAGAAAGTATTCCTGCTCCCAACCCAGCGTTGCAAACACTTTTGAGATATCCTTGTCGAAATAATGGCAAACATCCACCGCTGCCTTATCGATAGCATAGAGAGCCTTGAGAAGGGGTGTCTTGTAATCCAGCGCCTCACCGGTATAGGATACAAAAACAGTGGGGATGCAGAGGGTCCGGTCCATGATGAAGGCAGGTGAAGTAGGATCCCAGGCGGTATATCCACGGGCTTCGAAGGTACTGCGGATCCCCCCGCTAGGAAAACTGGAGGCGTCCGGCTCCTGCTGTGTCAGCTCAATCCCTCTGAACTTCTCTATGCCGGTCCCGCCGGCAACAGGGTCGATAAAGGCATCATGCTTCTCCGCGGTGGCACCTGTCAGAGGTAAAAACCAGTGCGTGTAGTGGGTGGCTCCGCGGTTGATCGCCCAGGCCTTCATCCCTGCCGCTACCTGGTCGGCAATCCGGCGATCGATTTTGATCCCTTTTTCGATGGCATTCATAACCTGCCGTAAAGCCTCCTCAGTAAGATATTCCCGCATAGCCACCTGGTTGAACGTCAGTTCGCCAAAATATTCCGAAGCCTTTCTGTCAGGAAAGGTGACGCGTATCTGATCCCGGCCCATGGCCGATTGTAATGCTAAAAACCGTATATTCTCCATTGATTTTCTTCTTTATACATTCTTTCCCGGCCTCCCCGGTTCGCCGGATCCCGGTGGTCTGACAGAAAGGATCACCAGTCCTGCAAATGTAATGAATCCGTTTAAAATAAGGAGTTCGAACCCAAACTTATATCCCGAAAACAACTCGACGGAATAGGCACTCAGGAAATAGCAGGCAATGGGTGAAAGGATGGCAACCAGAGGAACAAACCGGTCCCTCACACCACGTTTCACAAAGAGGCCAAAGGCATAGAGTCCGAGCAGGGGACCATAAGTATATCCCGCGATGGTAAAGAGCTTGTCGATAACAGCCCGGTCGTTGATCGCCCTGAACAGGACGATGACCACCAGCAACAGAAAGGCAAAGGCGATATGCACCAGGTACCTGATCTTCTGCTTCTGTTTCTCCGTGAGGGAATCTTTTTTATCAAGACGAAGGAAGTCGATGCTGAAGGAGGTGGTCAGGGAGGTGAGTGCCCCATCGGCACTCGGGTAGGCGGCAGAGATCAGCCCGATCAGAAAAACAAGCCCGGCCACCGGTCCCAGATGCTGAAGGGCAATGATCGGGAAAAGGTCATCGGAACGCGCGGGCAGGTCAATGCCCCTGAACCCGGCAAACAGGAACAGCGCCGCTCCCAGGAGCAGGAACAGGAAATTCACAAACATCAGTACGACCGAAAAAGAGAACATGTTTTTCTGGGCATCTTTTAACGACCTGCAACTCAGATTCTTCTGCATCATCTCCTGATCAAGGCCGGTCATGACGATGGCAATGAACGCACCGCTCAGAATCCCCTTGAGGAAGTACCGTTTATCGGCCCATTCGGTAAAAACCATCGTGGAATAACTGCTTTTAAAGATGGCGCTGGTCATCCCTCCAAAGGTCATTCCCATGGTGTCGGCGATAAGGTAGATGGAAAGCCCTAACGCCAGCAGCATGAAGGTTGTTTGAACCGTATCTGTCCAGATGATGGTCTTGATGCCCCCTTTAAATGTGTATAGCAGGATCAGCGTGATGAAAATCAGGGTCGTGACCCAGAAAGGGATACCCCATGAATCAAAAACGAAGATCTGGAGCACGTTCACCACGAGAAACATCCGGAAGGATGCACCGATAACCCGGGAAAGGATGAAGTAAAAAGCTCCCGTTTTATAGGACCAGAAACCGAAACGCGTTCCCAGGTAAGAATAGATGGAAGTAAGATTCAGCCTGTAATAGAGTGGCAAGAGAACCGTGGCGATCACGGTGTAGCCGATCAGGTAGCCAAACACGACCATCATGTAGGAAAATTGAGTTTCTCCTACCCAACCGGGCACCGACATGAATGTAACCCCCGAGAGGGAGGCCCCGATCATCCCGTACGCCACCACCACCCAGGGCGACTCCTTGTTTCCGATAAAGAAGGCCCGGTTGGTTGCCCGCCGGGCTGTAATGAAGGTAATGATAAAAAGCAGGGCCGTGTATGAGAGGAATATGGAGAGTATCAGCGAGGGGGTCATGATATAGGTAGCGAAATAGTGAAATGGCGAAATAGCGAAATTATAGGTTTAATTTTATTGAATTCGATGTAGAGGTGCAGCATGCCGCGCCTTGTTTGTGGATTGATGTGTTGGTGATAGCGTGAGGGCGTTTGAGAAAGCGGGTAGATCCGGAAAAGCAAAATCGATAAGTTTATGGCCCTGTCGCAGATCCTTCAGATCATTGGAAAGAAATACCGTCTTCATCCCCAACCGTTTGCCGAAGAGCATATCGGAGAGGGAATCCCCGGCCATGACCGACTTATTGAAACGAAGCGATGGAAACGCTTTCCTTGCTTTCAGCCCCATGCCCACGTTTGGTTTTCTGAAAACAGACTTCTCCGTCGATAAATGGGGTGAATAGTAGATAGCATCGATCTGTCCCCCCTTTTTCGTCACATCGTTCATCAGGTTAATATGAATGTTCTCTACCGCTTCATGCGTCATGATCCCCTTTCCCACTCCCTGCTGGTTACTGACTATGATCAGGGTCCCAAAGATCTCCGAAAGATCCTTCAATGCCTCGGTCACCCCCGGCAACCATCGGAATTCATCCCAACGGGTGACATACCCGTCGATGATCCGTTGGTTCAAAACGCCATCACGATCGAGAAAAAGCGCCCAGCTTTGATCAATCTGCAAATCGTTTAAAGTCATTCTGTGCCTTTTGATATGTTTCAGGGATACCGATGTCAATGAAGTAATCCTTGGAAGGGAACCCGAACATCCGGGAACTCCCGAAATGGGTCGCGAAACAATTTTTCTCAATGGAAAACATCCCACGGAATTCCGGCTCCATCAGGAAGAGTTTCTCTACCAGGTAGACCCCGCCGTTGATAAAACCCCGCCCGGCGTCCGGCCGCTTCTCTTCAAATCCCGTGATCCGCCGCGATCTGTTCATGGTTACCCTGCCGTACCGGCCGGTGTCGGAAAGCTCGCGCAATGCGATGGTAACATCGGCCCTTTTCTTTTTATGGGCATCCATCATGACATTGAAGTCAACCCTGAACATACTGTCCCCATTCATCGCAAAAGCCCTCATCCCTTCAACTTTCCACAAGGCCAGCCGGATCCCTCCACCAGTGCCCATCGGCTCCTCCTCTTCCGCATAGTCAATCCGGACGTTCCTGTAAGAAGATCCGAAGTGGTTCATGATCACCTCCCGCTTGTATCCCACAGAGAGCACCGCATGCCGGATACCCGACGACTCCAGGAAATCCAGAAGGTACTCCAGAAACGGCCTTCCGTTGATAGGCGCCATCGACTTCTGCAGGTCGGATACCACCTGCTGAAGTCGTGTCCCAAATCCTCCTGCTAGGATGATTGCTTCCATTTTTTTAGTTTACAGTGGGCAGTTGGCAGTAGGCAATTGTTGTTTTTATCCGGCATCCGGTATCTGTATTTTGGCCGGCTCATTCTTTCGGGAAGAGGGCGGATTCAACAAGTTCGCAGATAATGTGCCCGATCAGGATATGGGATTCCTGGATCCGGGGAGTGTCGGTGGAGGGAACATTGATCAGGTAATCGCAGTGTTCTTTCATCTTTCCGCCGGATGCTCCCGTCATCCCAATCGTAATCATACCCATCTCATTGGCCGCCTTCAGGGCGTTAAGGATGTTGGAGGAGTTGCCCGAAGTGGAGATCCCGATCAGGATGTCACCTTCCCTTCCACTGCCTCTGATGATCCTTGAATAAACCTCCTCGAAGGAATAGTCGTTCGCCACGGCCGTAAGATAGGAGGTGTTGACATGCAAGGCTTCTGAAGGCAGGGGCGGACGGTCGTAATAAAACCTTCCGGAGAACTCGGCGGCAAGATGCTGTGCATCGGCAGCGCTCCCGCCGTTTCCGCAGAAGAGCACTTTGTTGCCGTTGCAGAAAGCGGCCGTGCAATGGACTGCCACCTCCCTGATAAGCTCAATTAACGCATTGTCTGCAAGGATCTTTTGTTTTACATCGATGCTATCTTTAATGGATTCTGAAATTCTCATGGATGTATGGTTTTTAAAAATTCATTTGGTCACCTGGTTTCTACGATCTCACTGAGGGGTTTACGGTCAAGATGCCTGGAGAGGTCGGTCACCTCCGCTGCCGGATAACCCAGGGGAATGTAAGCGATGGGTTCCAGATGGGACGGAAGATCCAGGACCCGGATAGAGGCCTCAACATCAAAATTGCATACCCAGCAGGTACCCAGCCCTTGCTCGGCAGCTGCCAGCGTAACATGGTCAATCAGGATAGACAGGTCGATGTCGGTGTGGTCTTTTCCATCCCTGCGTTTCCATCCGGCAGAATGGTCACCGCAAAACACAAGCAATACCGGCGCTTGTTTAAACCACTCGCGGGGATAGGTCTGATCCATTCGGGAACGCAACTCCGGATCCCGGATCACGATAATCTTCCAGGGTTGATAATTTACCGCCGAAGGGGCTACCCGACCGCATTCGAGAATATACCTTAACTTTTCCTCTTCAACCGGTCGGCTGCTGTAATTCCGAACGGAATACCTGCTCTTCGCCAATTCTAAAAAGTTCATATTCTCGTTTTTAGCTATAGGTTATAGGTTTGGATATTGGATATTGGATTTTATTTGAGATTTGTGATTTGAAGTTTGGAATTTTTCCTTATTCAACCTCCGTCAGCCTCTCCTCACAACCTTCTCTTTCATCATATCACCACACCACCACATCACCAACTTAAATCGTCCAACTTCTCAATCCCTGTGAGGTAAACTCATACCTTTTAGTGTCACCGCCAAATTTCCTGAGCGCTTCAATCACGCGGGAACGGGTATTCCCCGGGCAATAAAAAAACATGAATCCCCCGCCTCCCGCTCCCGAGACTTTGCCTCCGAGCGCCCCGTTGGTTATGGCTGTATTGTAGATATCATCAAGCATCGGATTGGAAATCCCCTCCGCCATCTTTTTCTTGTATTGCCATCCAAAATCGAGGATCTCCCCTATCCTGTCGAGATCCCCCTTCAGCATGGCTTCCTTCATCATCACCGATTGCGCCTTCAACTTATGCATAGCCTCTAATGACCGTTCATTCCCCGCCATCACATTCTTCCGCTGCTCTTCGATGATGGAACTGGAAAGACGGCTGGTTTCGGTATGGTAGAGAATGAGGTTGTGCGCCAGTTCATCAAGGTACTGCTCCTTTACCCTTAACGGGTTCACGATCACTTTGTCCTCTTTGAAAAATTCCATGAAGTTCACCCCTCCAAAGGTGGCGGCATACTGGTCCTGTTTGCCCCCCGACATGTTCAGGTCAACCCGTTCGATCTCATAAGCCAGATGGGCCATGTCATATTCTCCCAGCGGAAGGTTGAGCCATTCGGCAAAGGCCCCTAAAATGGCAACCACCAGTGTGGAAGAGCTGCCAAGTCCCGAACCCGGAGGGACATCAACATAGGTCGATAACTCAAAGGAAAGCGGTTTTTTCACGTAATCCGTGACAATCCTGTTGTAGATCCCTTTGATCAGATCAAGGTTCCCGTCGAGGGGTAACCGGTCCGTTTCTTTGAACTCCAGCAGAATCTTCTTGTCAAGGGCATTCAATATGATCTTTCCGTCGTTGCGGGGCTGAATGGTGGCCATCGCGTACATGCTGATGGTGGCATTCAGGATGGCTCCATTGTACAGGTCGGAATAGGGAGCCACATCGGTTCCCCCTCCCGCCAAACCGAGGCGGAGCGGGGCTTTACTACGTATGATTGTCTGATGGGTCATGGGTCACATTTGAACGTAATTCTAACGAATCAATGGCATCCAGCATTTTACTCCAGCTGTATTTTTCTTTCTCTATCGCCACAGCATCTGAAAACTCCACCTCCTTTTCTTCGGAATAAAATCGTTTGATGGCATGGGCAATCTCCTTCGGGTCAGGCTGTACGACATATCCGGTCTTGTTGTCGGGAACAAATTCAGAGAGCCCTCCCACATCTGTGATGATCATCGGCTTGTTGAAATGGAAAGCGATCTGTGTTACGCCGCTTTGGGTGGCACTTTTGTATGGCTGAATCACCACGTCGGCGGCACAGAAGTAATCCCGCACCCTTGAATCAGGGATAAAATCATTGCTCAATATGACCCGCTCCTCCAGGTTATGGGCCCGGATGATCTCCAGGTAGGGAGAGGGATCACAATAAAACTCGCCTGCAACGATGAGTTTGAGCTTCATCTCCCGGATCCCGGGGGCGGAAAATGCCTCCAGCAACAAATCAAGCCCTTTGTAATCGCGGATAAACCCGAAAAAAAGGGCATAGTGCCATTCCGGATCCAGGTCAAGCCTCCGGATGGCCTCCTTCTTGGAGACCACCTCACCAAAAAGGTCATACAGGGGATGCGGCGAGAACACTTTCGGTTTCATCCTGTTAAATCCCTCCAGTTCCTTCAGCACCGACCTCGACATCGCAATAAAGCCATTCACCGATCCTGTGAAATAGGAGGCCAGCATCCGGTCGCCAGGCCTCTTTTCATGAGGAATAATGTTATCGATGATGCTGAAGATCCTGGTGTGCTTGTTTCTCCTGATGATCCGGCAGATCGTGCCAAGCGAAGGGGCCATAAAGGGCATCCAGAATTTCACGATCACCAGGTCGGGTCTCAGCTTCCGGAGCGAATTGCCAACCCTTATCCAGTTCAATGGATTGATGGAATTGATGCAGGTATGAATGTCGAGCTTCTCCGGTGCAGGTTCATCGGTGTACTGAGATTTCCCGGGAAAGAGAAAAGAAGGATACTGCAGGCTGAAGGAATAGATACTCACCGTGTCTCCCCGTTTCTGGTACTCTCTGGCAAGTCGTTCATTATAGGCGGCAAGCCCTCCCCTGAGCGGATGTGCAGAACCTATGATGATGATTCTCCGGGGAGCCGCCATACTATTCCGGTTTGTTTAAAGGCAGGGTGATCATAAAGGTGCTCCCGATACCCGGTGTACTGGTGGCTGTAATCGATCCGCCATTCTTTTCAACAAACTCCTTGCACAGGATCAATCCGAGGCCTGTCCCCCTTTCTTGTTCAGTACCGGCCGTTGAAACCGATTTTCCCAATTGAAAAAGCGTCTCCAGTCTATCCTCCGGGATTCCGGTCCCTGTATCTGAGATTGCGATCATGGCAGTGTATTTTGTCTTCTCGCCATGAACGGTCACCGAGCCCCCTCTGCCTGTAAACTTGATGGCGTTGTTGGTCAGGTTGATCAGCACCGTTCTGACCATATCCATATCTGCAAAAACCTCCAGGGCGTTGGGGATATCCGCCTTGAGGGAGATTCTCTTTGCTTCTGCGGAAGGGGTGGAAAAATCGATCACTTCACTCACCAGTTCAAGGAGATCAAAGAATTCCGGATTCGGTGTCAGTCTCCCTGTCTGGACCTGAGCCCATTTAAGGAGATTGTCCAGCAACTTGAGCGATTGCCAGGAGACATCGTACTGGCTCTTAATGATCTCACTGATCTGTTCTTCAGAGAGCGTTCCCCGGCTGTCTTTCAACAGGCCGGCAAATGAGATGATCGTGGAGAGAGGGCTTCTCAGGTCGTGGGCGATAATGGAAAAGAATTTATCCTTGGTGGCATTCAGGGAGGTAAGTTCCCCCTCGATCTCGTTCATCTTTCTCAGCTGTTTAACCAACACACGGAGGATGCCTGTTGAAAACTCCGGATCCGTTCTGATGAACTGGTCAAAAAGCTTTTCTGACATCACCAGCAATTCAGTCTTCCTGGTGGCAGTGACGGAAGCAGACCGCTCCAGGTGATCGATCAGGTAGTAGGACCCAAATCCCTCCCCCTCCTGCAACCTGGAAAAGGTGTAATCCCCGTCATGGATCCTTACCTCCCCCTTGCAGATGATGTACATGGAGTCGCCTTTCAACCCTTTGTGAATGATCGTCTCCCCCGGTTCCAGGGTAGATTCGGTCAATAAGGGGATAATCTCTTCCAGTCTCCTTAACGAAACCTCTTTGAAGTAAACCGTTTGCTTTAGAAATTCCGTACGTTCCTCATTGGTCATAAAATATGTCTATTACTGAAGGTTTGAAGTGGATTCAATCAGGTAGTTGTTCCGGTCGGCTGCGCTGCGTGAGATAAGTTCGCCGAGGAATCCCGCGACAAACAACTGCGTTCCAAGGATCATACTGAGAAGTCCGAAATAGAAAAGCGGCCTTTCCGTCATTTTATACCCTTCGAAAAAGATCCGTTCGTATGCCAGAAAGCCTGCAATACCAAAACCGGCAATAAAAAGCAGGGATCCCAGAAGTCCGAAAAAATGCATGGGACGTTTTCCGAACCGGGAGGTGAAGGTGATGGTCAGCAGGTCAAGATACCCCTTGAAAAAGCGATCTGGCCCGTATTTCGTCTTTCCGTATTTCCGTTTTTGATGCTTCACCACCTTTTCCCCAATACGCGTGAATCCCGCCCATTTCGCAATGACAGGGATATAACGGTGCATCTCTCCATACACCTCAATGCTTTTCACCACATCCTTTCGGTAGGCTTTCAGGCCACAATTGAAATCATGCAGCCTAATTCGCGACATCCGACGGGTAGACCAGTTAAAGAACCGGGTAGGGATGGTTTTGGAGATGGGATCATGCCGTTTCCTCTTCCAGCCTGAAACCAGGTCAAACCCCTCTTCAAGAATCATCCTCCGCATCTCCGGGATCTCCTCCGGACTGTCCTGCAGGTCCGCATCCATGGTGATCACCACCTCGCCCTGAGAGGCGTTGAACCCACAGCTTAAAGCAGCAGCTTTCCCGTAGTTCCTGCGGAATTTGATCCCTTTGACCGAAGGGTTAACGTCTGCCACTGCAGCGATTTCAGCCCATGAGTTGTCGCGGCTTCCATCATCCACAAAGATCACCTCATAGCTCAGGTCATTCTCATTCATCACCCGTTCAATCCAGCGGGCGAGTTCAGGGAGTGACTCCTCTTCATTCAGCAGGGGAATGACTACCGATACATCGATCATTGACAATGGTTGTTTAGACTCCTTTATCGTCCACTTTATCCTTTTTCCGGATCACCAGGGATACAAGAAGGGCAAGAACAGCCGCTGAGATGAGCGAAACCATCATGTTATAGCCCACATTGTTTTGCTGATGTATCCGTTCAATCCCTTTGTCTATCTGATCCTGTGGCACATTGTATTGATTCATCATATCCATGTACATCTGAACCTGATGATTGAGGTACCCGGGCGCAATCCAGGTATTCAGGACATAGGAAAACAGGTTGGATAAAATAAATCCGATCACAAGCAGGATAAAGGAATTGAGTAAGGCATCGAGGTAGGATAGCTGCCGGTTGGGAGCGTATTGCTTTCTCAGGGAGTTCCCGGAGAGGATCATCAGGGTGATGGGCAAGGCGAGCACAAAGATCACGAAACTCAGAATGCCCCCAACAATGGTGTACATGTTGACATCCAGAAGGTAGATCAGGAGGGAGATGACAATCATGATGGCAGCCATCACCAGGCCGTACACCGCGGAATTTTTAAATAATGAGCCAAATGGTGTTTTCATGGGAGGGAAATTTTTGGTTTAAGCAAAAATAAAAAGAAAACACATTCGACGGGCGTTTTGATCGAATAAACTAATATTCGTACCTTTGCCGCGGGTAAGTCAGATACGACCAGCTCCTGTCCAACTCCCCCAGGTTCGGAAGGAAGCAAGGGTACGACGGTCGAGCGGTGCGATATCAGGGCTTACCCTTTTTTTATGCTGCTCAGAATACATCCGGACAACCCTGGGGAACGGCAGATGAAAATTGTCGTTGACTGCTTGCTTGACGGAGGTGTGATCATCTACCCGACCGATACAGTATATGCCATGGGCTGTGATATCACAAGGGTCAAAGCGGTGGAGCGCGTGGCCCGGATCAAAGGGATCAAACCTGACAAAGCCAACTTCTCTCTCATCTGCAGCTCTCTTAGTCAGCTCTCCGACTTTACACGGCCCATCACCAACCACTACTTTAAGATCATGCGTAGGGTATTGCCCGGTCCTTATACCTTCATCCTCAACGCCGGCAATAATGTTCCGAGATTATTTCAAAGCAGGAAGAAAACGGTAGGGATCAGGGTGCCTGACCACAACGTTCCGGTGGAAATCGTGGAACGACTTGGGAATCCTATCATGACGACCTCCCTCCATAACGAGGATCATTTCCTTGACTACCTCACCGATCCGGAGGAGATCTATGAAAAATTCGGTTCTTACGTGGATCTTGTGATCGATTCCGGGCACGGGGGATTGATTCCCTCAACTGTTATTGACTTTACAGGAGATGAAATGGGCATCGTTCGTGAAGGCCTCGGCCCGACGGAGAACCTTTTCTGACGCCGGAAACAATTGATCAGAAACGCTGATATTCATATTTTTATATCTGTATCGTAGAATTCGTTTTGAATTTAGTCTGAAAGTTTGTATTTTTGCACGCTCAAATGAGGTTGACTCGCTAGCTCAGTTGGTAGAGCATAGCCCTTTTAAGGCTGGGGTCCTGGGTTCGAGTCCCAGGCGGGTCAC
>Ga0172368_10001510_pt1 | contig 31591 bp, 27 predicted proteins | sample Lak11m_FD_114540 | JGI IMG/M metagenome (GOLD analysis project Ga0172368, IMG submission 114540) | Freshwater microbial communities from Kabuno Bay, South-Kivu, Congo - kab_022012_11m | ecosystem: Environmental > Aquatic > Freshwater > Lake | place: Democratic Republic of the Congo: South-Kivu...
TGCATCTCTTTTATTGATCAGCATGCCTACGGAGGACGTTGTAACTGAATTGTTTACAAAGGCGGTTATCAGGATAAAGTCAGAAACAGGCCCTGAATGGCTGCCTAAACCAACGCCAGATAGGGAAAGGTTTGAAGAGTCCTCTAAAGCAGCTTTTATCCAGAAACTTAATTCTGACATAGTCGAACGACTCCCAACGCTTCCCGGCGAGTCGCTATATAGGCGTAAGAAAGGCGAGCCATTAGAACCAGGGAGTTTCGGAGGAATAGGCAAGATAGAATCGTATAGGGACTTTTTCTCTCTGACTACTGCACAGAAAGCTGTCTGGAAAGGATTGTATAACAGTAACGGGTTCAAGGAACACATACCACAGGCTACAATGTCTATTCTTGATGGTCTACTCCAACGTGTTGAAGAATGGGGCACTTCATCGATCAGACGCAGGCACTATAACTCCGGAGGGAAGGATACGATGCATGAGGCTATCGAAGAGGTGATTGACAAAGGGAACCTTGTTTATATAGCGCCAGTTAATGCAAAGAGATCAGCTTCCATGAGAACCCGGTGCACAACCGCACAACGCAGGGGAAATGTGGTCTTGCTTTCGCCGGCGCTATCCGCAATACCGCTTGCTTTGAAGGAGAACATCCCCATTTTCCGTGACCTGTCGGGGGTCGAGCTGGAGAAGATAGAGAAGTCGAATGATCAGGTAATTACCCATACTGTGGATGTGACATCCGATTATAGCTGGAATAAGCAGACTAAGAGAAGCTCGGATTCGACACATATCAGTAAAGTGGCCGAACTTGAGAGAGGCAAAGCAGTAGCGTTTCCTGCAAGTGAGAACATAAGCGAGTATATTAGCCTGCTTGAAGCTCCTATGCATACCTGTCATGTCAAGTTGTTTAAGGCAACAAGGTCGCAAATCAAATGGCTGACAGGGAACTCAGAAATACTCCCTATCCAGGATTATGTGGCCTGGGCAAAGAGACAGACACTGGCCACCAGCAAAGGAAAGATCCCAATAGGTGACCTTGTAACGGATCGGTCTTGCGTCTTTCATTCTGTGGGTAAAGAGGCTGGCCTGAGGCTAACAAATGCTCTTCGAAGTCGTGAAGATGTGACCTATGTTCCTCTAACAGATGGGGATTATTTCAAGGTAGCAGCTGTGCTTCACTACAATAAGCTGGATGTTGAAACAAATGCCCTCAAGAAGCAGGTGGTGGGTTCAGTAAAGCTAGCAGAAGTCCTGGGTTTTTACAATATCAAAATAGGAAATACCCCCGATAAGACGGCTTTACTATTATATTCCAAACTCATGCTGGAAGACCTGAAGGATCAGGAGGCGATCGTGTCAATAGTTGATGTTCCATCCCTTGAGCTGATACGGATTATTGATATGATGGTTAAGTTCAGGCTGGAGACAGTGAATCATAAGAGCAGATCAGCCAGGCCAGAAGTGCTGGGACAATTCTTCGGCATTGTGGAGGGATGAACTTTGGAAGACCGATCCACCAGGGTTTTAAACATCACCCCTAACGCCATATTATTGCTTGAGCACAGAGAAGACGGTAAGGATACTACAAGACTCATACCGGCGAACACCTTTAACACCCTGAAATATGTGATGAAGGGCTCGTTTGAGGGTATGATCGGAAGAAGCCATACCAAAATACACATTGGCGATAACTGTTTGATATCCCCGACCACTCAGGAATATGTGTTCTGTCTTGAGTATGAAGGGATGCTCGTCCATACGACCCCTGATGCTGATAAACAGGTATGTGAGGCTATCCTGAAGGCTTATACTGAGCAGGATTTCAAACCTTTCATCAAGCTTTTCGACGATCTGTATTCAAAACGTCAAAAGAGCGAGTTCCTTGAGTTGTTCATGGTGGCCCTCGGGCATAGGGTCGTATCAGCAACAATAGAAGGGCTTAATGGATATGTTGTGGACAAGGAGTTCTTTGTGGCTCAAAACGGCAACGCTTACCGGATATTGCCCCCGAATGACAGTAAGGATGCAAAGACAGTTTCCAGCAATCTGGCGTTTCTGTGTATTGTACCCAGGAATCATCAGATAAAGCCGATGAATCTCATATATAAAAATGTGAGGATTGTGCTCGGACAGCAGGAGCAGATATTCATTAGTAAGATAATGATGCTCCTCAACCGAGAGAAATATAGAGGTGATACGGTGTTCTGGGGGCAGATCAACAGTCAGCGACAAGAAGTCACATCACAAATTGCAGAAACTGCTACCCCATCCATTTGAGGCAATCCTACTGTAATATGCGCCGGTAGTAATGCCGGGGTGTATAGCATACAGGACAATATAGAAATGTTGGAAGTCTTGTCCAACCAATCTGTTAGGATAAGAATACCAGGAAGAAACATATGTTGAACCACTGTAAGAGTCGTCACTGCTGATAAGCGAAACAAGACTGATTACGCTTAAACCAAAAGGTACAAAATCAGGTTGTAATGGCTCTGTTGATGTTACAACAAATGGACAAATGATTTTCGGCTTACAGGTGGCTTCTAAAGTATTCACAATTATTTGTGAAGTGGAACTTGGTAAACCCGATATGATTCCTTTCTTTTTTTAGAGAGAAAAGGTAGGAACTCCGTGAGGGGTAACAACGACATAGAGGGCAGAGGAGAGAGTAAAAAGCGAATGACAGTTTGTAATGAATTGTATATAGGTTCAAGATTTGCCTTAATCCGAAAGGATGCTAACTTACTCTATGGTGTCTTATTGCACGAATGGAGGCATTACCTGTGAATGTAAGTCATTCAATTTCACCGAAAGGTGAGAAGCTTACAAATGTGAAACTCAAAAGCCAATGGAACACAATCGATTGGAAAAGAGCTGAGGAACACGTCAACAGGTTGCAAACTAGGATTGCAAAAGCAGTTAAGAACGGAAAATGGTCTTTGGTCAAACGGTTGCAGTATCTGCTTACACACTCGCACTATGCAAAACTGTTAGCAGTGAAAACAATAACACAAAATAGGGGTAAAAGAACGGCAGGTGTAGACGGTGAAACATGGTCATCACCGGAAGCAAAAATGAAAGCCGCTCTTAGTCTAACGGATAAAAAGTATATCGCAAAACCATTAAGAAGAGTCTACATAGAAAAATCTGGGTCAAAGAAAAAGCGTCCCTTAGGTATACCTACAATGTACGACAGAGCCATACAAGCGCTTTATGCCTTGGCATTAAGCCCAAGTGCAGAAACAACAGGTGATAATAGGTCTTTTGGATTTAGAAAATTCAGAAGTGCCCAGGATGCTTGTGAAAAAGCTTTCTCGTATCTAAGCCATAAATCCTCACCTGAATGGATATTGGAAGGAGATATCAAAGGATGCTTTGATAACATCAACCATCAATGGTTAATAGATAATATCTCGATCGATAAATCAGTTCTAAAACAATTCTTAAAAGCTGGTTATGTGTATGACCATCAGCTATTTCCTACAGATGCTGGAACGCCACAGGGTGGCATAATATCACCGATCCTAGCCAATATTGCATTGGATGGGATTGAAAAACTGTTGAAGGATAGATATCATACCGGTAAAAATGGAATGATATCTCAACGACAGGCATCAAAACATAAGGTCAATTTTCTGCGTTATGCGGATGACTTTATTGTAACTTCAAAAACTGAAGAAGTAGCTAAAGAAGTTAAGGAATTGATTAAGGAATTTCTGAAAGAGAGAGGTCTTGAACTTTCTGATGAGAAAACGTTGATTACCCATATTGACGATGGTTTTGATTTTCTCGGATGGAATTTCAGAAAATATGGAGGAAAGTTACTTGTTAAACCAGCCGAAAAATCCATCAAGAAAGTCACTGAAGCAATCAGTCTTAAAATCGAACGTGGAAAAGCCTGGACACAAGAAACTTTGATTCATGAAATCAACCCAATTATTACAGGTTGGACGAATTACCACCGACATGTTGTAGCCAGTGAGACATTCAACAAACTCGATTCGAGAGTATGGAATATGCTCTGGCATTGGGCTAAAAGAAGACATCCTAAGAAGTCCAAACACTGGATTGCTAATAAATATTGGCAAAATAAAGGTAACAGGAAATGGGTCTTCTCTACGGATAAAAATGAACTGAAACTTCTTTCTGACACGAAAATAGTTAGACATACCAAACTAAGAATGGAAATGAATCCTTATCTTGATAAGGATTATTTTGTGTTGCGCAAGTTAAAAATGAGCGTCAAGAAAATTAACGGATTTGCAGAAGGAGTGTGGGATAAAGCGAAGAATTTTATTAAACCTGAAACTGTGACCATGACCAATAACTGCTGCCCGACTAAAGGGTTATAAGAGGCTTGAGCCGTATGAAGGGAAACTTTCACGTACGGTTCTTAGAAGAGTTGGGGCGAGCAATCGCTCCTTCTTATTCGGCGGAGTGAAAAATGTATGACGAAGAAGATTGTCCAGAGCGTGTTGATAACCCACTGCTTATGACCGGAGTGGAATTCAAGATGTGGTTATCTGAAAGAGGGGTTGATGCCGTAGGGACTCCACCAGGATGCCCAATTCAGAGAGCTAATTTGCTATTTGAGGTATCGTCAACAGGAAAAGTGTCTCACTCAGAGATAGGCAGCTACCTCTCTGAGATAGGTCTCATGATGCCGATAAGGGAAACATGATTTACAGGGGATAAAAGAAGAGATAGAGGAGCATTAGTTATGAATGAAACAATTGATGTAGCGGACGCTACGCAGCCAACAAGAGAAGAGATGATCGCTTTTCTGAGAGGTCATTTCAGGTATTACACGATGAATTCGTGGAATAGGTCAACAAGCTATGCCAGGAAGATAAAAATATACAGTCTTGGTCTCACAAAAGAACAGGAATCCCGTGCATACGATCTTATCTATGTCGAGGATACGTTCCTTGAAATAAATGAGAAGATAAAGGAGTTTAGTGAAGGGAACGGCTATCGATATCAAGCAAGTTTTAACGGCAGAAACAGCGGATATATCGTATTGATACAAGGCGGCAGGGAGACGAGTGAAAACCATTCTTTCTGCACCAATTGTGGTCAATTGAATTATATGAAAGTCTTACCCCTCGCAGAGACTCAGGAAGAGAAGGTCCGGAACTTTATCCGGGTTAAGAACTTGTGGACTCCGGATGTATACATCCAGCTGGAAGAAATCACCAAACATGGTCTCACTACAGAAAGAGTTCTGGAGATAGTTCAAGAAGTCAGAGCAGAGAAGGCAGAATATTCAGGAGACGCTGCATGTAGAAAATGTGGCGCGGTTGCACGGCAGAACTTTGCTACCCCCCATCAACGAATATATACAAAGGGTATCGGTACGGATGAGGGCGCCGATTTCGAAAATGAGGATGAGTGGGATCTTGGTTCTTTAAAGGAAAGATACGATCTGGTCAAATCTTTTGATAAGATGGTAGATGACTGCATTGAGATATTCAAGTCGCTCTGTGATAATTACAGAGTAGCAGAAATAGGAGTACCGTGCACACGGATAGTGAAAGTGCTTGAGCCCGTTGCAGCGAAGGCGGAGGCATAATATGACAAAAGAACTGTATGCAGTTGTGCATCTGTTTCAAGGGATTGTCCATGAGATAAAGATCTTCCCGGAATGGGATAAAGCAAGAGAGGCTGCCGACAAGAAGATAGTCGAGGAATACGGTGAGTTGGTTGAAGAACAGAACGGCGATAACGAGATTATTCTGGAGCAGGCAGAGTTCGTCGCAGATTACAATGACGGCGGTGTCTTGCTCGACAAAGCGTCGATAAGGAACGCCCTGATAGACCGAATGGAACGTGGTGGGGTGTCAATCAAGCGCAGTCCAGACTTTGATAAGCAGACTGAAGACTTCTATCTGCATATTGAGGACGCTCTGACTGGATTCTTTGACGATCAGTACAACATGTTCGTAGAGGATCAAAAAGACGAAGATGAAAAGGAGGAATAATGGCTGAAGAGCTCACAGACATCGAAAAGGCGATAGTAATACTGGAAAAGACACGAGACGGAGATGAATTGGATCCAAAGCTTCTGGGATTGGTCGAGCTTGCGGTGAACGGGCACTTAAACAACGTGGGAAAGGATGCATTCCAAGGTCTTTATCTGGAAGTTGTGAAGGGGACCTATAAGCGCCCATGGTTTCACGGCGTGGAGCATTTGGTAATAGACCATGAGGGATACGTCTATTGGAAGGGCAATAAGGTAGAGCATTTTACACTCAGGTTCGCTTATCAAGACTCTGCAAAGAAGCAGGCTATCGAACTCGGTAGACGATGTAGGATACTTGAGGATAAAGGGATTGTTCCTTCGACAGGTAACGCTGTTTGGAACTGGAAAGAGTAGTTCGGATTCGGAGGTATAAAATGTCAATAACATTGAATAAAGTGGAATATACATACTTTGGTAGTATCACTTCGGAGTTCGCGGATTTTCTGGATTCGATTGCCAGCGATGTCACGCCGACCAGAATGCATCTATCGATGGATGATAAGTACCGGATATCAATGTCAATGGAGGGCTTACATTTACCCTGACCTGTGCATTCTTTTTTGGAGGTGTGTGGCGTGAAGACCTGTTATGCAAGATGAAGCACGAAACTGTTCAAAGAGGTATGCTTTGAAAAAGGATTGCGGAGAAAAGAATAGTATTTGATTGACAAAAGCAAAGGTTGAAATGGCATATCGGGAGTGTAACTAATTTTGCTGAAACTTCTATAAAGTAAAACAAATATTATAGGAGTTGAGTGACATGGCAGAATTATTTACACCAGAACAAGCAAGAGCATGGCTTCGGGCAAACAATTTAAAAACGGGTAAAAGCATCCAGGATGCTTTTATTAGCGAGATAAAAGGAGTACTTCAAGAAGCATTAGAAGAAGAGATGAATAACACTCTTGGTTATTCCAAATATGATTACACGAATAAAAATAACGACAACTCAAGAAATGGTCATACAAAAAAGACTGTAAAAAGTCAATTTGGCAAGATAGAACTTGACATCCCACGGGATGCCGATGGTGAACACGAACCAATCATTGTAAAGAAACACCAAAGAACAATATCAAGCGACCTTGAAGGAATGATTGTATCTTTATTCTCTCAAGGATTGAGCAACAGGGACATAGAATCTCATATGAGGAAAATATATGGCTTTGAAGTTTCGGCTGAAATGGTTACTAGGATAACTGATAAGATTCTTCCGATTGCAAAAGAATGGCAAACTAGACCATTGAACGAACTGTATCCTATCATCTATCTGGATGGTATTGTTTTCAACGTGAATAAAGATGGGCAGATAGTCAAGAAGACTGCATATGTTGTATTTGCAGTAACTATTGAAGGAAAAAAGGATATTCTTGGAATATGGATAGGCGAAGCCGAATCATCTAAATTCTGGATGGGTGTTCTAGCTGATCTAAGAAATCGGGGTGTAAAGGATCTCCTTATTTGTTCTGTTGATGGTTTAAAGGGATTTGAGGAAGCTATTAAAGCATCTTTTCCTAAAGCGGAGATTCAGAAATGTGTAGTTCATCAAATAAGGAATAGCACCAAATTTGTCAGCTATAAAGACAGAAAGGCATTTTGTGCAGATATGAGAGAGATCTACACTGCTGCCAATGAGGAAGCAGGATTAGCTGCTCTTGATCGGTTTGAGAATAAATGGGGAATTAAATATTCATATGCAATCAAGAGCTGGAGAGATAATTGGCAATATTTATCAACATTCTTCAAATATCCTCCTGAAATAAGACGAATAATATATACGACCAATGTGATTGAGAATTTCAATAGGCAGATACGGAAAATCACAAAAACCAAGAGTTCATTCCCAACAGATGATTCCCTATTCAAAATACTGTATCTGATAGTGTTTGATGCGTCTGAGAAATGGACGATGCCTATGCGTGAATGGAACATTATAGTGAACCAGCTAAGGGTCTATTTCGGTGAAAGGGTTGATACATATTTATAAATATGAAGGGATATTCATATGGATAGTTTCAGCAAAAAAGGTTACATTCCCGGCATATCTTCTGATTTATTCCAAATTCGATTATAATTATTTTCATAACTACCAGAACTTACACCACGGCTTTTTCCCCCTTTCTTCTCTTTTCTCCTTTCCATCCACTGCGCCTTCCCGCCCCGGATCGCTCCGACCCGACGCATCAGTCCTTCCTCCTCCTTCCGGCGCTGTTCCCCACCCCTTCGCCACCTGCCGCCAGTCTGCATTGATGGTGAAGGGGTTGAGCCTGACAACCTTGCCACAGTGGGGGCAGGGGATTTCTCTGCCGAGGGTGGAGACGGGGATTTCGGACCAGGTGTATGGAAAAAATCCATTCAGCTTTCGAATGCAGACCTCTTATGGCGGGATTTTTTCAATATTTTTGATTTCTGGCGACAACAAAGTCCCTTTTGTGGGGCGCTGCGAAGGAATTCTACCAAGAGCAGCGCTCCGCCCGGTTTTGCGGCCACGTAGGTGCCAGGGTAGAGTTACCAGTTCAACCCTGATCTTTGGATTTTGTAGGGAACTGCAGCCAGTCGATGCAGATGTCGCCACTAAAGACTATTTGTAAATTTTTGGAGTTCATAGTGGTCTTCTTTCTAACAATATAACTTTTGGTTATTATGTAGTTTAGAATTATTTGTGTATATCCAGAGGTACAGATTGATTCTCATTGGCTTTTTATTCCTTTTTGTGAAATTAACATGAATTGGCAAGGCTTCACCCATGCTTAGTCTGATGTGCAATTATATTATGAAATAAAATCATATTTTACTCTTTAGGAGGAAACATTAAATTCTCGCCAATCCAAAATATGAATGCACAGAACATAAACCATCCAATAGCATATAGATAATTTGAGCTTTTTAAATTTGGTATGATTTTATCCCAAGATAGACTAAATGCCATTGATATAAAGAAAAACCCAATAACAGCTTTTATTAGTCCCATTTTTTCACCTCCTTTTCTATTTCATATTTCGTTATATTAAAATCAGTACCGGTGATGATGAAAGGAGTGATCAATAATATGAAGAGTAGAACGCGACCTTTATTACCAAAATACAGTCCTCCCGGTACTATTTCTAACAACTCTACCATCCCCCATAGAAAGAACATATATGCTTCTATCCGGAACATATTTGCAAGACGATTATTTTGGTGAGTGTAAGAATGAGATAAATTATGCCGACGCAGCATTTCCCTCTCCTCCCAAACAAAAGAATCAGTGGTTAGAGTAGCAGTAAAAGCTCTCCCTCTAAACTTGGATAGGTTCTTAATGGAATAATCTATCAGTGCAAGATAGCTAGCAAATACTATCTTGACTATGCCTTTATCCAAAAACGCAAAATAGCCATTCCATATATTAAATATTAATGAGATGAGCAAACTAAATTGAAATGTATATAGGATGAAGAAACAAGCAATCTTTAGAATAAACATGCCCAGTAGGTTATGACCTTGAAGAGGAAGGATTGATTCTTTATATAATTCATTGCGCAAATTCTCACTTTGTTCGTACAAAGCTTCAGCACCATCGTAACCAAGGTTTTTCATGATCAGCCATTGATTGCGAAGATTAGAACGCAGAGCATCACGTTTTCCCAATTTTCTACAAATATTTTCTCCATCCTTGAGCAATATTAGAGCCTCCTTGGGCTTACCTAACTCTCTAAGCATCATTCCTTGACTGTTTAATGCAACAAGTAGACCATCCTCATCTCCCAATTCTCTACAAATATTCTCCTTCTCTTTAAGCAGTAGCAAGGCATCTTTCACATTATTTTGGAAAAATAGGATATCGGCTTGATGACCAAGGCATAATTGTAAGGCTTTCTTATTCTTAGATTCGATACAAAGCTGTTCAATTTCCTTTTGAATCGTCAAAGCACCATCGAGATCAGCTAAATTCATCAATACAATAGCCTGACCATCCATGGCACGCAACAAGCCGTAATTATCTTTCAAATGGTGGAAGATTCTGACCGCCTCTTTATAAAACTGCATAGCAGATTCATAATCTTCGCCAGTTTTCAATAATTCGGCATATATTATCAATGAACGTGCAAGGTTCATTTTGTCGTGTATATTACGATAGTACTCGACCTGAAATTTCGTTATTTTCACTGCTTCTTTAAAGCTGCTGGTGGATTGAAAAATTTCTGCAATAGTGAACAGAAATTCTATGTATAAGTTGGGCATTTTCAGAACTCTATTGTAGGTTTTTGCCTTTGTGAATTGTGACTGTGATTCTATTTTCTGCCAGTATTCTAGAATGTCATATCGATTACTTCTCCATGCTTCTTTTAAGAAATGTAGATCTGCTAAAAGTATGACCAAGTCATTCCAATACTTTGCTTGAGCCAATTGCCAAGGCAGTTCATTGATCTTGCGGGGGCCAAGTTTGTAGCTCTTGAAGTAGTTGGCTAACGACAGGTGAGCTGATTGGACCAGAATCTCGGTAGCCAGGTATTCCTCAAATACAACCTCTCTGAATTGGCGGTGGAAAAAAGCTAGCAGATAAATCCCCTCCTCACTGCGCTCAGTAAGATATGGTTTCAGATCAAAATACAACCGTGACCATATAACAACTGGCAAGCGATTTTCTGGTGGTGTATGGTGAGATCGTTTGAGGAAATCCTGATACAACCAAACATCTCGTGAAAGCACATCAAGTATTTCATCTTCGCTAAGACCATTTCTGGAGGCAGCAAGATAGCCCATACTGCACGCCACCAGCATACGCCCATGGTTGGATTCCCTGGATAGTCGCCGGAACATACCTTGGATAATCCCGTGAATATCCTCACTCAATCCTTGCTCACCATTTGAACTAGCAGGTATACCATCATAAGATCTCCATCGACGTGTTTCCTCAAATGCCAGTTTTAGATACAGCGGCAATCCGTTCTTTTCGAATTTATTCAACACTTCTTTTTCTTGATTTTCCTGTAATTTTCTGTGCGTATCATTCAACCATTTATAAAGCAGTTTTTTACCTTCTCCATATAACATTTTCTCAAGCGGGATCTGGATCACTGAAGAGAGCTTCTTTTCCTCACCCTGCAAAGTTGAGACCACAAGATGAACATTATCGGGCAGTTCTCTTGGTATCCAGATAAGATTATTGGCATTATCGGTACTTGAAAACTGATCCAGCGCGTCTAAGAATATGAACAATGGCTTTACAGACGTTGCTAGCACTAACCTCTTTGGAAAATCCTCTACTAATTTTTCGTAGTCACTTGGAACTGTAGATTCATCTGCTCCATAACTTCGCGCAATATGATGGCACAGACTCTCAAGTAGCGCACGTCCATCAGATGATTCAGGTGTTGCGCCTATGAAACGCACAATTACCATAGCGTTCTGATGCTTGCTTCGAGCCTGCTCGACCGCCCGCGCCATGAGTGCTGACTTTCCAGAACCTGATACACCGAACACTGCCAGTGGGTGCTTATCTTTTCCCTTTACATAATCACTGATTTTCTGCAGGATGGTATCACGCCCGACAAAAAACCTGACGCGGTCCTTCCCGAAATCGTTGTGATTTTCGATCTCTTTTTCAAGAGCATCAACATCTTTGAACTGAGCGATTTCTTCAAGAATGACTTTTGAGAGTTTTCTCCAGACATCAGCACATAGACCGGAATGGATTGTATCCGCATCGTTCAGCTTCAAACAATCTTCCAGCTTCTCTGGTAAACTGCCTATATGATCTTTTTGATAATCCTTATCAGTCCATTTTGCTTTGTATTTCAAAACATTGCCTGAAAGCTGTACTTCAAGACGTTCTTTCAAATTGCTCAGTTGTGATTGTGCTGTTTTGTCAAGATTACCATTGTTATCAATATCGAGAAAGTCCTTGGCACTGATATCTTCAGGCAATCCATCGATCGTGCGAAAGAAACAAAAAACATGTTTTTGTGCATCACTTGGTTTTAAGGCACCCTGATTGATCTCCTGCTCAGTCGCAGAAGCTTCATATTTCACTCTTTTTAAATCAGTTTTCTGCCATCCAAGCTGGTCAATCGCACTGAGATGTATCGATCGCAGCTTCTTTTCTATTATCCTCCATTCTTCGAATTCTTTTTCCTGCGCTGCTTTCTTTTTTTCCTCAGTCGCATCCTCCGCAACATCAACCACTCGCTCTCTCAGGCAATTGGCAGGCGGCACTGCATTTTCATCGTATCTGTACCAGTGAGCGATCAGTTTTCCATCTTCGACATCTGTGATTTTTGCTTTTATTTGTTCGAACTCATCTTCTGGTATCTCAGCCGGCAGTGGGCACCAGCCGTAGCGATCTCCAAGAAGCACAATAAAATTAGGACGCGGCGTTGTCTTCTGGCAGCGTGCGATCTCTTCCAGACATATTTTCATAGTCTGCTGGTCACGCGCCGCCTCTTCGCTCACTCCCCAGCGAAGGTCAATCGCCTGGAAGCGGCATCCGTGCTGCATGCACAGGTCGCGAAGGCGCGGGAATACATATCTTTGTAGTGCATTCCGTTCTTCTTTAAGATCGTTAAAGGTGGATGAAACGAAGATTCGAAAGGTTTTGCCTGCCTGTGTCATAATTAATGACTCTCCTCACTGTCAATCTTACTCTCGCTTTTCATAACCTTTCTCACTCCAGTATCTCTGCCATCTAATCAGATATACCATTAACTTCTCTTTCTCTCATCATAAATATCTGTTCTGTATATCTCAAATCCAGCTCCTCCAAGAAATGCAGGAAGCTCGCGTACAGGCTGGCGGTCCCATTCTTTTACATCATCAGTCAGATCATTCCAGGGAACAAGATATGGACTTATTTTCCCATCAACATCCCTTTTTTCACCATACTTCCATCCGTCCATGCGCCTCTCCGTTACCCAGCGATCATGCTCCATTTCTGCCAGAATCTCGATCTCTTCAAGTGTGAACTCAAAATGTGTTGGCTCTTTTTTCATAACAGGCACAAATCCACACATTACCCTTCGAAGTTTCTCAGGAATCTGATCAGCTTGTTTGCGGTTTGATTCCCTGAGTCTCTCGTTAAGTTTTTCCCAGGGCTGCATGGAAGGATCTGAAGCCGCCTTTTTACCTGCCTGGTCATTCAAGTATTTCTCATGGATAGCTTTTGCCAGTATTTCTCTTGCAGCACTGAAAAGGACGTCTCGAGTCACAAGGCGGGAGAACATTTCATCATCCACATGCAGCCTTAGTTGCTCTTTCGCAGGAAGGAATGCCTGTTCCCAGCATGTGCGCCCACTCAACATGCTCATATCGATAATTGCTTCTATTGAACGTGCGCCGTGTTTGTAGCCGGGAACTTTGATCAGTGCTCTCAATATGCCCGGATCGATCCTGAAATGGTCATTGCTGTCAAACAGTTGTCTTGCCTTCCGCTCAAGGAGCGAGCGCAGAAGCATGGCGCGGCGGACGATGAATACATGATCGCTGCTGTTTACGGGGTTGGGCCCAAGGATATTGACATATCCGCGCAGGCGGCTTATGAAGTCAGGGACTTTTGCATTTTTAAATTCTTCTGCAGAAAGTTGTTTTTCCTGTTCCTTATCTTCCTGAGAAAATGCCACAAAAGTGCTGTAGATCCCGCCTGCAAATACAAAGATCGACCTGCCGATGGGATGCATGGATTCTCCATCCCTGAATGTTCCGTCCTGCATCGGTGACAGAAAATATTTCAGCCAGCCAAGCATGCCTTCAAAGGGTGAATCAAATTCATCGAAAAACACAAGCGGGATCTTGCCTTCGAGGGCAATATCTCTTACTTTGTGAAATGCATTTACAAGATCGGAAATAGATCTGAACTGGGAAATATTAAAATCCAGCCTGACAACCTGTCCGGGTGCAGCGCTCTGTGCAACCTCGGTAACGCCAAAGGATTTGCCTGAACCCGGAGAACCGAATACGGCAATCGAGAGGGGACGATTAGCAGTATTTGAATGAATGTATTCCTGCATCAGGTTCCTTATGCTTCGGAAGCTTTCGATCTCAGCTCTGTCAGCGGTCCTCAATTTTCCAAAAATACCTATGGGAGCATTCCTGAGTGCAGTGTTTTCTCCTCTTATCACGATATCATAAGCGATATCTTCAAGCACCATGTCTTTCATTTCTTTTAATATGCACCAGAAATCCGGATCTGCCCTTTCCGCCGCATTTGTGGAAGGTATGATTATATCTGTTATGCTGTCTTGTTCTTTGGATTTTAAGATGTCCACAGCGGGATAATCCGGCGGTTCAATACTATTTCCAAAACCGCACCTGAAAAGCTGCCGGGCAGTAAATAATCCCTCGCGCACGCCTTCGCCAACAGAGATTTCTTTTCCCTTTGCAAACTGCGATGCTATCCTAGCAGCCAGTGCTGCGGTGATTGCAGCTGAAATCCCCTGCATGTTTCCCGGATATTTTTCCCTGAAGCCGTCCTCGATCGCTGATGGATCAAAGTACAGGCGTGATTCGACCTTCCCTCCTTTCCTTCCGCAGTGGATCGCTCCTTCAAGCCCGAACCGAACCACAAGGTCTGCGCAGTTTGATAAGGGCAGCATACTTGGATTGTTTGCCATCTGCCAGACAAAATCCATGGCAGTCCTTTCCCATGAGAGGCATCTGCTTATGTTTACACCGCCTGCGCGCAGGTCGTCTGCAGTTACAACAGCGACCAGTCTTTCTGAGTGAAACCGCTGCACATGCTCCCACAGCTCACCCTGCGCAATAGGGCGGGACATCTTGTATATCACGATAGGTTTCTTCCCTTGTGCCAGTGCAGAAGGCCAGTATTCTTTCTGGGAGCGGAATCCATTCCCTGCGTCATCGAGTATTACGATGTCAGCGTCAGGGGATTTGTTTTGGATGGCCAGAAGTCCGGGTGAACCAGATGCAGGTCCAGTGAATCCACAGAAGCGTCTGATGCGATAGACCAGATTGTTCCTATCTTTCGGATCTGATGAACAGGGAAAAAGGTCGAGTTCGGCATTTGAGTGAAGTATCTCCTCAGGCGGGATGTTCTCAATGTTTTCAAGCTGCGGGGAAACTACGGTTGCTTCTGTTAAGTTTCTCAGAAATTCAGCCAATAGAAGCGCACCGCCGGGTTTTGCGGTCATACGCATGCCGGAGTGGAGTTGCCAGTTGTAGCCGCTGTCTTTGGGTTTTGTGGGGAACTGCAGCCAGTCGATGCAGATGTCGCCGGTGAGGATGATTGTGGGATTGGAGAGCATATTTTTACCTTATTTTTTGAATGTTTTGAAAGTCAAGATAGGGGATTGCGTTTATACTTTCCTATACGTCAAGAATATCAAATTTTCGGCTGACAATTCTGGCGCAAGATAGGGGATTGCGTTTATACTTTCCTATACGTTGAAAAAGAGTATCAAATCGGGACTTCATTTGGCGTGAAAACCCCGATCTTATGAGAGATTTGCTCAAAGTGACTGTCATAAGTTACAATACCTTCACAATTCTCAACATGAGCTGAAATTGCATGTGGGATGTCAGTTCGATCACTCATGTGGAAGCTATCCTGATATATTATTCTTTTCTCTCGCGACAGTAGTTCTGTGATCTCAATATTTTCTATGTCAAGCACTTCTTTTATTAAAGCCAGACCGATCTTACGCGCAGTTATTTTATCTTCATAATCAAAAGGAAGCAAAAAAAGTTCATGGATAGAATAAAACGAAATAACAAATGTAACCGTTTTTCCTTCAGTGTTATTTATTAGTTTTCTGCACTCCGAATATCTCGCAGTATCCTTATCCTTAAAATAAGTCAATGCAGCCAGGATGGTTGTATCAAGATATAGTTTCATCTAAATGAGTACATCTATTTTTTCAGGATTATCAATAACATCTGACAGAGTTTTTGATAGTATCAATGCCAATGTAGAAATTCCCTGTTCTTCAAGTAATCTGGTGCTTCTTAGTCTTGCCCTATGAACAGCTTCAACAATATCGATTTCTTCTTTATTCATATTACAATACCCAATTAATTATACACTGTATCCTCTATATAGTTATGTTATTCTGTATTTGAGTTCTTCTGATTGTTATAAACTGGCCGGTTATATATATCTGGAAATGATGGCGCTACCAGAACTTCCACCAGGGCTTTTTCACCTGTTCTTCTATTTTTCCAGTTTTATTCGCTGGGGATTCTTCTGATTTCTGGATCGAAGGGGTCTGCCTGGATTTAGCAGACGTTTCTGTTTTTTCTGGCGCTGTTTGCATGCCCCACGCCTTCGCCACCGGGCGCCAGTCCGCATTGATGGTGAAGGGATTGAGCTTGATGGGCTTGCCGCAGTGGGGGCAGGGGATTTCTTTGCCGAGGGCGGAGGCGGGGATCTCTGACCAGGTGCGGCAGAGGGGGCAGCCGAAAGCTGGGAGCTGATCGGGTAGGTGCCAGGCTGTAATAACTGGCGGGATTGGGACAACGTTCTCCAGCCGCAAAAAATGCACCCTGCCTGATTTTTCGCCCACGACAATCTTCTTTCCATCATGTGAAATAGCTACACATTCAAGAGAACTTTCACTACAAAAACTTGCGATAATCTGGCCGCTCTCAATATTCCATACTTTGAGTTCATTCCACCATGATGCAGAGATGGCACGCAGACCATCGGCAGTTACCGATACCGCTATGAACCTGTCGGTATGCCCCTTCATTGTGCGGATCTCTGCTTCAGTCTCCATATCCCATACTTTGAGCGTGAAGTCGTCTGATGCAGAGATGGCGCGACGACCGTCAGGAGTTACCGATACTGCATTGATCCTTTTGGTATGCCCTTCCATCGTCCTGATAAATGCCCCAGTCTCTATATCCCATACTTTGAGGGTGTTGTCCCATGGCCCCTCAATTGATGTAGAGATGGCGCCCAGACCGTCTGGCGTTACTCCAAACCTAGAGAGAAAAGATTTCATTGTGCAAATCTCTGCTCCAGTCTCCAAATCCCAGATTTTAAGCATCTTGTCCCATGATGCAGAGATGGCGCGATGGCCGTCGGGAGTTACAAATACCTCATAGACATCGCCTGTATGCCCTTTCATCGTTCGTATTTCTGCTCCCGTCTTCATATCCCAGACTTTAAGTGTGTTGTCCTTTGACGCAGAGATGGCGCGAAGGCCGTCTGGCGTTACCGATACCGCATTGACCCAGTTGGTATGCCCCTTCATTGTGCGGATCTCTGCTCCAGTCTCCAAATCCCATAATTTGAGCGTGCAGTCGTTTGATGCAGAGATGGCGCGAAGGCCGTCTGGCGTTAACGATATCGCATTGATCCCATTGGTATGGTGCCCTATCATCTCCCGGATCTCTATCCCAGTCTCCATATCCCATAATTTGAGCGTGCCGTCGTATGACGCAGAGATGACACGAAGGCCGTCTGGCGTTACTGATACCGCATTGACCTTATCAATATGCCCTTTCAAATTTCGAATCATCCAACTCCCGGGCTTTGGACGGCTTTGTTTACTTAGATACAACATGTGGGCCATCTCGTGCCAATCAAGACCGCCGGGATTTTTAAGGCTTGCTGTCAGGGGGCGAAGCCACACTACGGATTTGCACTGACGCACTTTTTCAAGCAATGATCTGATCTCTGGTTCCGAAAAGGATAACAGGCGGCCGGTTAGCTGGGATCGAAGCTGTTCTTTGTCTGCTAGAACATGCGCCGAAAGCACAAGAGCACCCTGAATTAATCTCAAACTCTTCTCACTGAACTTTACCTTCTGACCGACACCAGGAATATGAACAAGGTCGTAATCTTCAATAAGTGAATCAACCCCAAGCGCATGAAGCTTTGCTTCCATAAAACTAAAATCTATGAGCGTATCAGCGAGTTCTCCCATCCCGGCCCATGCCTGGTGGAAAGGCAATTCTGCAACTTTGCGGATTGCCCGTATTCTTTCAATTAATTCTTTATTCTTTAATGAATAACTGGTTTCCTGCCATGTAGACATACCCACAAAATACTCCGCAAGCATATGGTGCCAGTCATTAGAAAGTCTCTTCGGAAACTTTTCTTCAGAACTCTTCGCAACATATCGCTCCTCAGCAGCGTTCTTGAAGCTCTCAAAATAAAAGTCATACCTCCCCTCCCGCCGCGCAAGATATGGACGAACCTGCCGCAGGAATAGATATACAGTATCGGCAGCGATTTCCCTTTGCTCTTTCGTATCCTTCAGCTTTAGCGCCTGAATAAACAGGCTCGTCAATTCATCAGCCGAAAGACCGTGGCGGGCATGAGCCATAAGACCAAAAAGAAGCGGAACAACCTGTTTCGACTCGATCAAAGAGTAAGCCGGATCATCCTCAAGCCTCTTCAATACTCCCTGAAATGCAGATACAGGCGTCTCCCCAAAATCATCTTTGATCTTATTCGCAAGATTTGCAAATACACCAAAAACGCGAAGTTCCGAAAGTACCACCTTCAGGTACAGCGGATTGTTAGCTCCGGGGGATTGTATCAAGGTCTCAAGATGCTGTTTATCCAGGTCTTTGAGATACTGCGAGAGATACGCCTGAACAAGCTTTCGCCTGTCGTCAGGGTTTTTAAATGGCTCTACCGTTCTGAGTATTACCTGACCGCTATTCTTTAACCTCTCACAAAATTCCTCCGCAGCCTGCTCACCTCGCTTAATACTTACGATCAATTTGATGTTCCGGGGCAACTGCCAGGGCAGCCAGTTCATGTCCGAAAGACCGGATTCAAGCTGGTTGAGAGCATCTATCACGATCACGGTCTTACCGCGTTTACCGATTGTTTCCAGCAGCTTGCGCCAGGCTTCGCGAAGCTTCTCAGGATCTTCTGGTATCTCTTCATCGAACTCGTGCGTTATCTCCTTCATCTCATGAAGCAGGAAGCGAAGAAGTGAATAAACCGTAGTTGACCTGTCACTGGCACCAATGAACCTGAAATGGATAGACTCATCCTTCCTGCCCTCTATCCGCGTGCTATATCGATCAATCCAGTTAGCCAGCAGCATGGATTTACCCATACCACCCGGCGCAGTAAGGACGAACAGCTTATTAGAATCACCCTCCACATATTTATCAAGCTCAGCAAAATCATCTCCACGCTTGATAAATCCTTCACTGCTCAAAAATAGGAACTGTTCCTGCTGGTTAATCTCCTTTTGCAGGTCTGTCTCACCTGTAACTTCTATGTGATCAGGATAGCGTGCAGCAATCGCTTCCTTGAGATCATTAAGGATAACCTGGCTGAGCGCCATCCCATCGCACCTAAAATCAGTCAATCTGCCGCTGCATAATTTTCTGTTGAATTCCCTTGCTTTCCTGGCTTCAATTTGATCATCTTCCACATCTATACCTCTTACAAACACACCAGCATTTTCCCATTGCTTGCGCCACCTCTCGATGTTTAGCGGTTCTGATGAGGGACACTGAAGCGGAATATTAAGCTCAGGGGAAAATGCGCTGGCGCTTGAGTCCCACCGTGCCTGGTAGGAATGCACAGGGCGGCCGGAATTTTTGATTGTAACATCACGCCATCTGTTCAATTCCTGCTCATGAATCTGGCGTTCTTTCGGATCCTCCACTCCTTCATTCGTATAAGTCTGGCGCAACATTGGCGGGTCAGCAGGCATCTTACTCAGATATGATGTTTCCCGAAGATAGAAGAAAGCATACTTTACTCGCTCATAATACTCCGCAGATTTGCTGGTGTCGCGCTCCCTGCCCTGATGTAATGGATTTATTAGTGCATGGAGTATCTCCATCTCAGTAATTGAGGATGCACCCGCAAAAGACCTTAACTCAGGGAAAGAGTCAAACGTTTTCTGAGATATTTCCCCAACTTTTGGCACCCAGCCGCGGCGCTGACCGAGGAAACATAGGAAGAATGGACGGCATTCATCAATGCGGTCAAGACAGACCTTCAAAGCGTTCTTGTTGTTCAGGGCATCATGCTCTGTAACACCCCAGCGAAGGTCGATATCCACCAGTCGCAATTTGCGCTTCTCACACCACTCCTGAAGCTGAGGGAATATTTGTTTCACAAGGTAATCCCTTTCAGCATGCATGTCGTTGAAAGTACTGCTGATGAAGACGTGGACTTTCTGCCATTTGAGGGATATTTTATTCGCTTGTGTCATCAGTAACGCTTCCTGATCTTTCACCCTTTCTTTGGCGAAATGGGATAGATCGCTATTTCTGCCCTTCCTACAATGCTGACTGTTTTTGCCACGAAATTCTTATCAATGTATCTCTCCCCTTCAGGCAGTTCTTCCCAAAGCTTGAGATCAGGATGGATATTCTCTTTGTCGTTCCGTATGACACAATAACAATAGTCTTCGAGCCATTTTTCTGCACACCAGCGCTCATGCTCCATCTTTGCAAGCGTATCTCCAGGATCCGGGAAAGAAATGAGCGCATCCGGTTTTCCGGGCATATCCATGCGCAATCCAATTGCTCGCAGCCTAATAGCGAGGAAATCCGCCATCATTCTGTTGGATTCGCGATATTCTTCAGCAAGTTTTTCCCATGATGTGTGAGCCGGACGGGGTATGAATTTCTTGCCTTCAGCCTCAGCTTTCTTTTTCTTATCATCCTGCTCTCTTATGTATTCTTCATGCATTTCGCGGGCGAGTTTGTCCTGCGTCTCATGTAGAAGTATATTACTATTGCACAGCGTCTCGATCAGCCCGAAAGCATGTATGGGCACACCGTCTTGCGATTTTCCGATCGACTCAAAGAGCGTACCAAATCCTGACCTGCGGCGCAGATATACAAGAATCTGGCTCCGTGCAGCTTTATTTCCTTTTTCCTTCAGTGTGTCCTTTATCTCGATCACAGTTTTTACGTTTATTGATTCAACATCCTTATTTTTATCCTCTTCAACCGAAGGGCAGACGGCAAGAGTCACAAATTCATCCTGAGCTGGCAGCGCCGCAACCTTTTCAGGCATCTCCGGATCACGGGGGTCGCATTCCACGGCGTCTGCATCATACCAGGGTTCTGCGTGTGGATGCCGCTTCCGCACCCGGTCGATCAGCCCCTTTGCATCATGTCCCACCACACTTACGCGAAGACGCGATCGGTTCGCAAAATGACAGAGCTGCAGTGCTTTTACCACAAGCGCCTCGCAGAGCTTGCATGTCCCCACCACGATAAGATGCACTCTTACTGGGTCATTCTCATGTATCCCGTCAAAGTCAAGGGGATGTTCATTGAAGGCAAGCCGTGCAACCGTATCAGGCATATCAAAACCTCCCACCTTTATCTTGAACTCACCCGCTCCACCTCCTGAGGTGAGATGAGATGCGACCTTTTCGTGCAGACCGGGGTCAGCTAAAAGCAGCAGGCATTCGGCATTTTCTGGCGCTGACTTTTCCGCTTTTGCCATATCCCGCACTGCAACCGTGATCGCAATATTTGTGTCATCATCTGAACACACTGCAAGAACTTTACTGGCAAACTGGGCTCGCGCTTTGCGAAGCGTATCCTGAGCTTTTGCATCTCCAGTGATGACCAGAATTCCATGTGATCTGACTTCAGCAACACCAGGTGATGTTTCAGTGCGCTCTATCGCAACCACTTTTTTTCCCGAACTTTTGAATTCAAGCGCAAGCCTGGTACCGACTTCGCCAAGACCGCAGACCAGCACATGATTCTTCGTCCACTGCAGACGGAAGAGCCGCCATCCTGTCAGGAAAACGCTGCGAAGGATCAATAAAATCGCAAGACCAGACGAGAAAGCTGCCGCCCACCGCCCCAGCTCTAATTGCCAGTTGAGGTGCCCTTCAATGAGAGGCATGTGTATCTCGAAAAGCTGCACTGCGTGGTAAAGGGCTGTCAGTGGAGGTGTTTTCCACTCTTCATATATAAAGTAGCCCCATGTTCCAAAAAAGATACCGATGGCGGCTCCTGTGATCACAGCGAGCCAATACCGCAATGTATGGTCATCCGCAGGTTGTGAGTGATGCATGCGTTATAATCATCCTGAATGATTATAAGAATTGTTGTTTTGCTGTGAAGTCTCTTTCTTTTACTCAATGAATTCGCTATCGCCGCTGTCTCTCTATCCATGGGATAAGTTCCGCAAGGAGCGCCGGATCTTCCGCCCTGAGTTTCTCTAAAATCTCATTGGCTTTCGATGGATCACGCATCAACTGCTCAATCACGGCGCGCAGTTTTGGCGAAGGTTCTGAATCCTGTCCACTCAAATCCAGTTCAAAGCGCCTTCCCATTTACATGATCCTGCTCACGATATCCTCGTTCCTGTTACCCATCGCCTGCTGAAGGTATGCATAGTTATTGATCGCACTCATAAGATGGGGATGGGGATGTCCTGTGTCGCGGGTGAATTGCAGGAATATCTCAAGATGCCGCTGCATGAGCGGTTCTGCTTCTGAAAGACGGTTTGTTGCGTGAAACAGTTGAGCCAGGTTGTTGAGTCCTATTGCAACATTGGGGTGTTTCTCTCCAAAACTCTTCTCATCGATGGCGAGGGCGCGCCGAATCAGTGGTTCAGCCTCAGCGAGCCTCTTGGTGTCCTCGTGCAATACAGAGGATATCAAGTGGCAATATTGAAATATTATCAGATAACATATGATCATTTGATCACAAATAAGGGGAATAAAATGGATATAAGAAAGGAGGTAACTTTAAGATCAGGAAATATTAAACATACACTTCATGCATTAAAAGAAGAAGCACAGGATAATATAACTGCTGAACAGGTAGAAAATTCTTTGAAATATGGATTTGATATCATCGAGGAATATAGTGATGATCCAAGAGGATTGAGCTTGTTATTGCTTTGTTTTTTAGGCGGCTTGCCTGTTCATGTTGTATGTGCACCTCATGAGGATACATTGATTATCATCACCGTATATAGACCTGATAAATCAAAATGGACAGATGGTTTTAAAAAAAGGAGGTAAAATGAAAACATGTTATATGTGTAAAGGAACCGTGAAATTGTCCCTTGTGGATGTTGAGGTTGGAGGAATTGTTATAAAAGACATGCCTGCAGAGGTATGTTCAAGATGTAATGAGAGGTATTTTGATACAAGGACTGCCTCTTTTATTCAGGAAATATCAGGATGTGTAGCTGAGAAAAAGAAGGAATTTCTCATTGATAAATTTAAGACAGCTTATGAAGTAAAAGGTGCAGCCTGAAGTCTGAATTTTCCTTGAGTCATGTTTTTCAAGATTGTTGATAATAGAACATTATCCATTTTATCTGAATTTCATAATGAAAGTCTAATCTCAAAAATAGTGAGATTTATTCCTCATTCACTATTTCTGCCGCTTCTGCATCCATTCCACCAGCTCTCCCAGCAGACCGGGCTCTTCGCGCAGTAACCTCTCTTCGATCTCTTGCGCTTTTTCCGGCTTGCGCATCAATTCCTCAATTACAGCGCGCAATTTTGGCAAGGGACCTGAATCTTATCCGCTCAAATCCACTCCAAAGCGCCTGCCCATTTCCTCGATCATATTCCTGATATCTACGTCACTTTTGCCCATTGTCTGCAGCAGGCAGGCATAGTTCTCGATCGCAGCCTGCAAATGTGGATGCTGATGACCTGTATCATGAGTAAATTGCAGAAATATCTCCAACATACGGCGCATCAGCGGTTCTGCATCTGCCAGCCTGTTGGTGGCTTGAAGCAGGAAAGCAAGGTTGTTGAGGTGTGTTGCCACAGTCGGGTGGTTCTTACCGTAACTTTGCTCATCGATAGACAGGGCGCGCCGCATCAGCGGTTCTGCATCTGCCAGCCTGTTGGTGGCTTGAAGCAGGAGAGCAAGGTTGTTGAGGTTTCTTGCCACATCAGGGTGGTTCTTACCGTAACTTTGCTCATCGATAGACAGGGCGCGGTGCATCAGCAGTTCTGCATCTGCCAGCCTGTTGGTGGCTTGAAGCAGTTGTGCCAGGTTGTTGAGGTCTCTTGCCACAGTCGGGTGGTTCTTACCGTAACTTTGCTCATCGATAGACAGGGCGCGCCGCATCAGCGGTTCTGCATCTGCCAGCCTGTTGGTGGCTTGAAGCAGTGCAGCAAGGTTGTTGAGGTCTCTTGCCACATCAGGGTGGTTCTTACCGCAACTTTGCTCATCGATAGACAGGGCGCGGTGCATCAGCGGTTCTGCATCTGCCAGCCTGTTGGTGGCTTGAAGCAGGAGAGCAAGGTTGTTGAGGTCTCTTGCCACAGTCGGGTGGTTCTTACCGTAACTTTGCTCATCGATAGACAGGGCGCGCCGCATCAGCGGTTCTGCATCTGCCAGCCTGTTGGTGGCTTTAAGCAGTGCAGCAAGGTTGTTGAGGCATATTGCCACAGTGGGGTGGTTTTTACCGTAACTTTGCTCATCGATCTTGAGTGCACGGCGCATCAGCGGTTCTGAATCTGCATAGAGCGAGGCACTGAATGACAAAAAGAAAGAGACCATACTCGCAGTATAACTCACATCTCCTGTTTCGCCCTTATCCTCTGCCCAGCGCTCAAACGCCGTCACATAAAGCCCGCCCATTGTGCGCTCCTCTTTCATCCACACCCAGTAGCCCAGAAGCTCCAGTTCATCACGCTTCTGGATCAGCAGGAACCGATCAATATCAAGCAGGCATGAGCGCAGCCGGTCGCGCGCCTCGATCTTCCAGAGCAGCCAGGGGAGTTCATCAGCCTGTCGTGCATCCACTGACTGTGCAGCGAACAGGTCAGAAAGTTTTGAACGAAGCTTCATAGCAGTTCTGTCATCAGGCACATACCTCTCCTTCACAGCATCGCGAAGATGCTGATGCGAGAATGCAAGCACACCGTCATGGTCAACCAGCCCGTCAAGAAGCGCGCACCGAAGCGGCGACCAGAACGCAGCAGGGAGGGCTTTCTTTCCTTCAGGTTTCAGTACCTGCAGCAGTTCAGGTTCCGTAAGACCCCGCCTTGCAGCCCAGATAAAAGACAGGGCATCGCGTACAAGACCCGGTCTTTCGCGCTCGTATTCGCCCTCATATCGGCTCAATATCTTTCCAAAAAGCGAGGGGATATCTGGAGATTTAAGATAATCCACGATCTGCGCATCAAGTCTTTCGTGCGCGCCCGTTGCGCGAAGATCATCAAGCAGCGTTTTGATAAAGAGCGGATTGGATGACGCGGATGCGCCTGCTATATTTTCTGCGCGCTCTACTGAAAGAGCCTTGCTGAAATGTGAAAGATGGCGCGCGATAAGCTCTTTTCGCTCCTCAGGAGTGAGCGGCTCCACATTGAGCGGAAGCCACCCGCGTGGAGAAAGTGCATTCAGCGTATCCCCGGGAAGCGTGGAAACCACAAGGCGCACATCAGGAGGCATCCTGTATGGAAGCCATGAGAGCAGCCGTCCGCGCTCTCTGTCCTCAAGCTGGTTTAGTGCATCAAGCATGATCACAGCCCGCACCCCTTTTTCTTTTGCTTTCAGAGCCAGTCTGTCCAGATATTCAGGAAAGACCTTTGCGATCTCATCAGCCTTTGCTGGAATTCTTTCTTCTTCAAATCTCAGGCTGGCTGCATCATTCTCGCAAAAGCGCAATATGGACACCATCAGGCGCCGCATCAGGAAAAGATGCGATGCGCTGATAGGAGAACTTCCGATGTAATGCTGGAATACAAAATCATCCGGATTTTTCTTCTTCCACTTATCAGCCCAGTTCGCAAGGAGTGCGGATTTCCCACCGCCAGATTCACCAAGCACGGTCATGCCCATCCCTTCCGCGCCGCTTCGGGTATAGTCATCAAGGCTCTTAAAATACTCATCCCTTCCCACATAGAATTCAGTGCGGCGGCTTCTTGCGTATGCTTCATGATCCCTGTCTTCCCGCGCCCATACATCAGGCACTTGATCAGGAGGGAATTCAGCCTTAATGGCTGCGGTAAGGTCAGAAAGGACAAGCTCTGATAGAACCTTTGGATCTGCATAATCCTCGTGAAGCGGAATATTTTTCTCCCTGCATACCGATTTCACCTGTTCCCTCAGAGCTATCTGGTGGTCTTTATCCTGATCATTCTCAGGCAGGAAATCTTTTCCATGAGCCTTTGCATATTCCGGATCCCTGAAATAAAAGAATGCCCGCCGCGCCATATCAGGATCGTTGAGCACACCGTGCATGATCTCAAGTTCTGTGACGCTGCGTTTTGCCACTTCGTTCCAGAGCCAGGATTCCTCATCAAGCACTGCCTGAGAATACGCATCAGCCTCAGGCACCCAGCCGTATCGCTCACCAAGGAGACCTATGAAATATGGTCTGCAGCGTTTGATCTCAGCAAGACAATAGCGCAGAGTCTCCTTGCGCTCCGATTGTTCGACTGTGATCCCCCAGCGCAGATCCACCTCCACAAATTCAACTGACCGCGCCCGGCACAATTTTTGAAGGGGAGGCCAGACCTGCGACATGAGCTCATTGCGATCTTCTATCATGTCCCGGAATGTCGATGAAACAAATACGCGCACGACACGGTCTTTTGATTGTTGAGAGCCTGATTTATCAGCAGAAGATATTGAACTATGATGCGAAGGTTGTAGCGGTTGCCCTTTCAGCTTACTTTTATCATTCTGCAAAGCTGTCTGTTTCTTATCTGAAGGCGGCATTTCTTCCGATTTCTTCTTTCCAAACAATCGATCCCATATACTCATATAACCTCTTTTATCGAACCATCCTCTGAATGAATCCAGAACACAAACCTTTGAGCCTTCATCGCATGCTCCACTATTTCTGCAGTTCCTCCTTTACCTGCAGCAGGTTTTCCATTCCATATAGCGATCAAAAAGTGACAATTATCAACCACATAACGTCCAACATTTTCATAAGCAGCCTTTCGAGATTCAGCTTTTTCCAAAAAACGAACATTTCTTGCTTTTTTCAGGAAATTCTTAAACTCTGCCTTCGAATCAGGTGTTTCAAAGTCATTCATATAATCCTCTTCCGGCAGCGGAAGCACAGCCTCAAGTAAAGCCTTTCTTCCTTCGGTATTCCATCCCATAACTTCTCTTGCCACAATTCTATCTGCGCCTTCAGCAAGAGGAGAGATCACAGTGAAGGAATATGGATTATGTTTAAGATTTTTTTTCAGGATATTTTTCAGGATATCATCTATCCGGTTTAACACTTTCTTTATACTATCTCTGATAAGTCCTTCATTTTCCAGTTTTCTGTGACCTGTTACTCCTATTCGTACCTCGACAGGGATACCTGGCTTTATATCTTTGAAAGATTGAATCAAAGTCCCGACATCCATAAGCACCGCTACTTGAACATAAGTTTGTATGGTTTCAAGTGTATTAAATATTTTGTTTTGTTCTGCTCAGGTAAACTTTTGGATTTTTTATAATAAGATAATTCTCATTTTCACACCCCCATCACCTCCCCCGCCTCGCTATCCAGCATCTCTGTCACGCTCACCACAGCATCGCTGAACTGCTCAAGCGTACTCTTCATGCCGGACTGAATAAGCAGGCTCACCACCCTGAACTCCTTCCTCTTCTTCAGATCAAGGAACTCCCCCAGAAACTTCTCCTCAACATCCGACTGCCCATCTGTGATGAACACCACATCAGCCTTATTGTACCTGCTCACCTCGATCAGCCGCCCTGCCTGCGAAAGAGGCTGCATGAAATCCGTGCCGCCTGAATTCATGAAGAACTCTGCTGTCTCAACAGCCTTCTGCAAAATATCCCGGTCATCAGGCGTTATTTCGATCACCTTCGGCGCATCTCTCTATCTTCCCTGTTGTTTGAGTAAAAAAGCAAATAACTGGCGCCAGATTTCGAACTTCTACACGACAGTGCGGGAATTGATGCCACCGAAATCTTTTTTCAAGCTAACGTTTCAGCTCATTCTAAGAAGATAGCGTTCGCATCGCAGTAAAGGCAAACAAACCAGAGAAAAGCTTCGCATACTTCAAAAGAATGAAATGCAAAGCCATTACAAGCGATGCTCAAAAACCGAAAAATACCAAATGCAGGTTACTGCATGGAGGTTAACAACAATGGATGAAAAATTTTCAGATAAAGTGTTTGCTACAGCAGATCAGGCTGTGGGGCATGGCGGAGAGAAGGTTCCTATCCTTGGACATCTGATATGGTATTCAGTAAAGGAGTCCAGAATCAGAACTTCAGATCTGAGGACGCTTTTCGCACAGGTAAAGATACCACTGGATTTTATGCCAGAGGAGCCAAGCAAGATCAATGCATTCAAACGAGCGACGACTGAGCTCAGCGAGGAGACAGAGGTTGATATTGGAGATGGGAAGCATGCTGTCTACATGGTCAGGCTTGCTGCGAAAACAGATGATGAGATAGTCAAGTCGATTGTCAAGGAGGTCAGGGATGCAAGCAAAAAGGCGCTCACATCGGAGGATTACGCAGAGATAGGTCGGGTACACTTCGACAAGGATACAGAGAATGTCAGGTATTATGATCTCCAGCCTGACAGCCAACCAATAACAACGCAGATCAAGCAGTTGTATGAGACATATTGCTCGTACTTGACTGGTAAACAGATCAGAGTGATGTTCCACGAGATCATAAAAAGCATGTCGCCAACTCTTGTAAGACCAAGTGGTGCGGTTTACTTCATCCCCTATGTACATGCTGAGATGGTCCAGAAGATGGAGGTACTGTCAAAAGAACTTGCCGCATACGGTATAACTGATTATGAGTCTGCTTTCGAGAGCATCCCTTTAATAGACGCTGACAAAACAAGAGCTCTCGTTGAGGTAAGATTCGAGGAACAGAATACAAGGGATGTGGACAGGACTCTAGTGGAATTGTCTAAGCTTCTTCAGGGTACTGATACTACAACAAAGACTGCTGCCAAATATGTGGAAATGGTCAAGGCATCAAAGGAGACCATTGCCAGGTATGAAGGGCTGCTCAACAAAGAGATGTCTATTGCAAGAATGAAAGTCGAGGTTCTTGACCAGCAGGTACGGAAGCTTGTCGAGAAGGTCGCGCAGCAACCGCTTATTCCGCCCAGGGTTGAAGAGAAAAAGACCGCTGAGCCCTCCATCGCTGCCGTAGTACCTCATCCAGAACAGACACAAGAATCTGCAGCAGTGAAGCCTGTATTTTCTGCGCCCATAGAAGGCATTGCAGTTGCAGCCCCGGCAAGTCCAGAAGCGCATACCATCGTCGGAGGTTTCACCGTTATCGTGCCAAAGGCTGAGCAGACGCCGAGGGCAGAACAAACAGTGGTGACAGAGTTTAATGTAAAGGTGGACGAGACTAATGGCGTTCTTGTGATCCCGGAGCCGGTTCTTCAGACAGAGGCTAAAATAGATAGTGAGGCCCAAGCGGATGCACAATTAGAGGGCAATACTCATAACCAACAAAGACCTGTTAACGTGATGAATGCCCCGATTGAGTTCACGTCAGATTCACTGTTGGCGTGAGACGGATGGAGGGAAGAAAATGCCTGAGAAACGGATTCAGATACCTGCTGAAAAGGTACTTTTTGAGGTGAGCAAGGATGGAGTAGCGATCCTTGACACCACCACGGAATTAAAGGAAATAGATGGCAACACCACTGCATTGTGTGATCTGTGTTCGGTTGCTATTGGCCCAATGAACAACGTACAACATATAGAATCCCCGGAAGCAATATCAAGGGCAGTAAAGCACGGATACAAGCCAGAGGAAATGCTCAGGAAGAGTGCCCAGATGCTGGAGTCAATGGGTGAAACGAATGAGGTTTACATCAGGGAGATAATGGGTAAGTCGCTCAAGTCATGGATAGAGATGGTGGATAAAAGCGAAACACCCTGGGCATTATGTGATAATTGTTTTAAAGAAGTTCATAAATTTATTCCAAAAGAAGGATCATGAGACAAAGAGAAAATGAATCGGTAAAAGTCAGAGTTCGGGTTCCAGTAACGCGTGATGTATATTACGTGGTTGAAGTCGAAGATCCAGATGATGTGGATGAAGTTTCAAGAGCGCTTGCTAGGAAAGATCCGTCTAATTGGGAGTCCGATCCCTGTTTCTATGAGCACCTTGGAGATGTCTGGAAGCATGTTGTAGATAAGATACAGAAAGAGGACATAGAAATATTAGAGAAAATTTCAGATGACAGATAGAGGTTTAGAACCTATCAACATCGAGTGATTGGCTTAAGTCGGACGCTATCACAACCTTTTTTCAAGTAAACCTCTCAGTGTAGTCTCACGACAGGCAGGCTCGCATCGTGGTAAAGGCAGACTAAACCATGGCAGGCTTCGCACGCTTGAGAAAGCAGGTGTGCGAACCCATTACACACGATGCTTTCCAAATTTCCTTTCACTTTCGAAATTTGAGAGGTGTAAAAAAATGAATAATAAAAGTGCATCTTTTGGTGCAGGAAGGTAATTATGGATAATGTTGAGTTGAGTATTATTCTTGAGGAAAAGGGAATGGACTGGCTCGTCGCTGCTCTTATTGAGGGCTCGATAGGATATCACTCGCCAAAGCATGCGAAGATACTTATCAATAGAGCGATCGCCGGTGAGCTAAAGGATTACTGTGAACGCTGTGTGGCTTGCTTCAATTGCGACCTTATGAAGATGATCGAGCGTGATGTTGAGATATTTGAGCATTTAGAATCGCGGGATCCTCAGAGATCAGAGCGGATCGTTAGCTTTTCAAAGCAGATTGCCAAACTCGACGAAGAAGGACAGAGTCTGGTTAGTCTTGCATATCCAACAATGGGGGTTTGAAGAATATGCCCCTATGGAGAGATTTGCAGCCTGAGGAAGTCAAGGAATTTGTTCAATGGGCATTAGACAACTGGAAGCCAGACACACAGATCAATAATGTGTGGCATCCTGTAGTAAGGAGCACCTGGGGAAAGTTGGACGAGGCATTCGCTACAGCAAAGAGGCAGATCATGGCTGATTACAAGGACATGTCGGAGGCGGCTGAATGAAGATATCGAATAAGCACAGAAGAGCGCTTGAGTTAGTGCTGGATCATCTTGAACGCTCGGAGAAATGCTTGAAGAGAGAGGATGTTGTAGGAATAGCAGTAAAGACAGACTGCCCAAACGGCGCAAGTTATTGTATTGGGAATAAAGAGTGCAGTGCCGTTCATTCTGTAAATGTCGTAAATAAGAATATTGGGTCTGATATAACCGGGCTGTATACAGCACGCCAGTTGTTATCTGATTTTTTAAGTCAATGACTGATTTTTCAATATGGAGGTACTATGGCAGAGTATTTAGTCGAGTGGAAAATAGACATAGACGCAAAGAATCCGCTGGATGCTGCAAAGCAAGCGAGACTCATTCATCTCGATCCTGGATCTACAGCTACTGTTTTTCAGGTGACTGATACAAAGACAAATGAAAAAGTGGATGTGGACCTGGATGAGCTTTGCGAGACGGAAGAAAGCGAAGACACCGACGAAGCAGTAACAAAAGAGACCTGCTGGAACTGCGGAAATAGTGTGGCATGGGGAAGCGGGCGCTTTGTTAACCGCATACCTTCGCTGGATAGTGAAGAGGTCAGACGAGAGAATGGCTCACCATATCCAAAAGGCGGGTACCTGTGTTTCGAGTGCGAGAAGGGGTTCGAGAAGGAAGAGATAAGGTGTCCAAAGTGTGGGGCA
>Ga0172368_10001513_pt1 | contig 31559 bp, 27 predicted proteins | sample Lak11m_FD_114540 | JGI IMG/M metagenome (GOLD analysis project Ga0172368, IMG submission 114540) | Freshwater microbial communities from Kabuno Bay, South-Kivu, Congo - kab_022012_11m | ecosystem: Environmental > Aquatic > Freshwater > Lake | place: Democratic Republic of the Congo: South-Kivu...
AAGAAGATCTTTTATCTGGTCTTCTTTTTCTATGAATCTAGAAAAGTTGTTTGGTAGTAAGACAAAAGTCGATATCCTCAAATATCTTTTGTTTAGGAGACAATGAGTCTCTATGAGAGCGCTCGAAAGCGAAATCGAACGAACTTTTCCTGCAATCAAAAAACAAGTGGATTCTTTGAACGAATCAAATGTTATCAATGTAAATAAAGACGGTCAATGACGAGCAATATCCATCAAACCGGAATTTCATGATACACTCAAAAATGTATTTTATTTCTGACTACAAAACGACCTGGTAAACCTTTTTACGACGTATGAGGTAATGATCGACCAATACTACTTCGGAAAGAAATTCAATAGAGATTTGGAAATGGATCTCGTTGTCGTCTATAAAAATTGTGAAAAACCTCAGATAGATATGATCAAAGACAATATTAATGAAATATTTAGAACGTACTTTATAGAAGTGGTCTCAGTAGTATTTATGGGTCTTGAAGAATGGCAGAAACGTGATAGATTAGCGGATAGATTCGTTATTCAGATCAAAAAAAGCCTCATTAATAAAAAATGATAAATTATAGATGATAAATGATATATTGAAATAAATTTATTTCTTAGCAGAGATAAAATGAAAGAAAATCTAATTCAGATGAAGAGTTTCCAATTTTCTATAGATATTATAAAATTATATAAAAGGTTAAGAGAACAAAAAGAATTTATTATATCTAAACAGATTCTAAGATCAGGAACAAGCATTTGAGCTAATATAGAAGAAGCTATTGCTGGACAAAGTAAAAAAGATTTTTTGACTAAGATTTTCATTGCTCTTAAAGAAGCTAGAGAGACTAAATATCGATTAAGATTACTTCAAGAGAGTGATCTTTATGAGGATAGCGTAGAAAAGAATTTGAAAGATATAGAAATCATTATAAATATTCTAACTAAAATAACAAAAACAACATGAGAATCACTCAAAAAATAATCTATCATTTCTCATTTATAATTAATAAGTAATAATGTTAAGCCCTGAAGTTGTAGCAGAGCAGGTGATGGGGTATGTGGTATGAGCTTCAGAGCTAATACCTACCTTGAAACCTTCTCCAGATAAACAATATTCACTAGCGATCCTTCCTCAAGGACCGCATTTTTATACCGGATTGCTTCAAGCAGCCGGGTATCTTTTGCTCGATAATCAAAAAAAAAGATTAATCGTTATCTCCCAACAATCATATACATCCAAAGATATATTGCTTGATAGTAAAAATTACGGGCCGGTATTTGGTCAGAGCTGGAAAAACTCTACTGCCAAGACAACTGCTTTTGCTCGTAAAATTGGTGCAAAACTTTCTACGGAAGAACATACGTCTTTATCAGAAGAAATGCGTTTCCAATTACCATTTTTGAGGATTATAATGGAAAATGATGAATTATTCCATATCAGTATAGGTAAAAAAATATCTCAAACTTCATTATATAAACTTACATCCTGGATAAATAACAATATTCAGGATTATAATATCGTAATACTCACCAATATTGAACTCTCCAAAACCACGAAAACCAAGAAATCTGACGAACAGAACCAGATAGCCAAAATAATCCAAACATCCTCCTTATCTACGCCATTACTTACAGTTTTCCAAAAAATACTTAATTTACAAAAGAAAAAGCCAGAAATCGTCGCTTATGTGAATCCTGGAGATTTTGGCAAGACTCCATCTTTGACGACAAGATATATCTGTGCGGTAGGGTAAGGATTTAAATGCTAAGTGTTAAGTTTTAAGCGCTAAGTGTTAAGTTTTAAGTGCTAAATATTTCATTTAAAATTTAGAATTTATCATTTAGCATTCCAAAAGTATTTTGGTCAATTTTCCCTTGAAAACTCCGTGGATTTTGGTACAAGTATGGTGCCAAACTTTTTTTTTATTATTGAAAAAAAGGAACATGATGAAATTTATCTATGATAGTCTCGAAACTGTCAAAAAATTAAAACATCCTACCAAAAAAGATTTTATCAATCTTACGATTGCAATCTTTGTTGCTATTGTTGTTGCAGGAATCTATTTTATCGTTGCGGATACTGTTTTTTCTGGAATCTATAAGCGATTTTATAGTATTATGAAATAACATCTCCAACTAAACTTTTATTGTTTAATCGTATCTAGTATGCAAAAAGATGCAAATACTTGAGAGATCAAAAGACAGATTGAAGATAATAACTTCAGATGGTATGTACTGAGTGTTGTTTCCGGACAAGAAGAACTCGTGATTGAGAACCTCAGAGAAAGGATGAAAAAACAAGAACTTGAATCAACTGTAGAGGATTATATGTCTCCTATGGTCAATGAATCTTCACTCAAAAAGTGAGAAAAAATCATCAAACAAAAGAAATTATATCCTGGATATGTATTCATCAAATCAAAGATGAATGATAAAATCTGGTATGTTATCAGAAATACTCCTGGAGTAAGATTGATTGTAGGTGCAGAAACTCGCCCTATTCCATTGACTGAAGATGAATATATCAAGATAGTCGAACAGATCAAAAAATCACAAGAAAGATCAGAACTCAAAATACCGTTCAAAGAAGGTGATGTTGTATTACTTAAAACGGGTGACTTCAAATGAATGAAGGGTAGTGTGAGAAATATAGATGCAGAAAAGTGAACAGCAGTCGTAAATATAGAAATGTTAGGAAGACTTACCCCAGTAGTAATTGATTTAGACAAAGTTGAGCTCATGAGTTAATCTCATATATACAATGGAGAACATTTCTAAATAATGCAGAATTGAAAACTCAAAATACAGAATTAATATAACGAAAATATATTCTGAATTCTGAACTCTACATTCTGAATTAATGAGAGTGTTGCTTCTCTCCATAGCTTTTATTTGCTAATCATTAGGATGTATACCAAAGAGCAAAAAATCCTCAGATTCTCGATGATGTTACTCTTTTTGGCACTAATGATTGTGTATATTGTGTGGTATCAAGTAAAGTGAAACGAATTGAAAAAAGCATTACAATCACAAGATTTATGATCAGGTATACAGATTCTTAGCAAAAGTTGAGATCTTCTACCTACTATAAGTTCAATTACGAATACGGTATCTACAATGACAGGAATAATACAAAATAAGACATGAATAGCTACAAACAAAACATGAGTTACCGTTTCTGTACCAAAAACAACTACAGGGACTGTAAGTAAAAACACTAGTATAAAATTGCTTTCCGGAACAAGTATTTATTACTGATCCATAGCAATCATAGAAAAATTAGGAATAAAATATCAATATGCATTGACTGACGAACAATGAATACGGTTTATCTATCTAGGGACTCCAAGTTATGATTTCACAAGCATTGCAAGAGCGCTCAAAGGAAGTCTATATACTTTGGCTACAGAACAAGATCTACTCCAAAATAAGTTATTTGGAAATAAAGTAGTCTTTATTAATCTCCCTGAATACAAAGATAAACAAGTTGTTATGCTTATATATCTCAATGACGGTATATGGCTGGTACAGATGGAATATTCATTATATCATAAGTCCAAAACATATCTTAAATCTTTATTTATTGATTAATTACAATGGCAGGAAAAATTACTAACATTCTCAATCTCGAAATACCAGCGGGAAAAGCTCAACCAGCACCTCCTTTAGGGCCTATGCTCGGAGCAAATGGTGTAAATATCGGACAATTCATCAAAGAATTCAACGAAAAGACTATGGATATCATGAAACAATTTGGTGGTGCAGACGTAAAAGTAAAATGTCAGCTTACTATCTATGCAGATAGAACTTTTGATCTTAAAATCGGAAGTCCAGTAACATCAAATTTGATTCTTTGGAAACTTAATCTTAAGTCATGATCAGGAGAACCAAATAAAACTAAAATCTGAAAACTTTCAAGGAAAGACTTGGAAGAAATCGCTAACCTTAAAAAGGGAGATATGAATTCTGAAAATATCGAATCAGTGATAAAATCTATTGCAGGAACAGCAAAAAATATGTGAGTAGAAGTAGAAAAATAATGATAAATGATGAATTTTAAATGATAAATGTTTGTATTGACAAATATGAACTATAATATATTACAATAGTTTATTATAAACAATTCATGAATCTATCATCTATTATCTAAAATTATATTATGTGGGAGCTCTTTTGAGCGTTAGAACCACTTTTAATCTGTTTATTATGAAAAAATGGCAACACATGGAAAAAAGTACAAGGAATCAGCTAAAGTAGTAGATTCTACTAAAGTATATCCTCTTAGTGAAGCAGTAGCTTTACTTAAAAAAACTGGATATACAAAATTTAACGGATCAGTAGAGATTGCAGTCAAAACTAATGCAGATGCAAAGTATAATGATCAAATGATGAGAGCGACAACTATCCTTCCTCATGGAACAGGAAAGAGTAAGAGAATCGCAGTATTTACAGCAGACGAAGCTGAAGCTAAAAAAGCTTGAGCAGATATAGCTGGTACAGAGTCATTACTTGCTGATATTAAAGCTGGGAAATTCGACTTTGATGTATTGCTTACTACTCCTGAACATATAAGAGATTTAGCTCCTGTAGCCAAACAACTTGGGCCAAAGGGACTTATGCCATCTCCAAAAGCTGGAACAGTGGTTACAAATATACCACAAGCAGTTGAAGAATTCAAAAAAGGAAAGATGGAATTTAAACTTGATAAAACAGGAAATATTAATGCTGCAGTAGGGAAATTATCATTCCCCGAAACACAAATAGAGGAAAATATTAAAGCATTCCTTAAAGCGTTGGAAGATAATAAACCAACAGGAGTAAAAGGAAAATTAATCAAAAAGATATTTATAGCTCCTACTATGGGACCTGGAATACAAATAGAGTGTTAGGACTTAGATTTTAGCTCTTAGAACTTAGTAAAATAAAAAACAGGCAAGCTGGTACGCAAGTCTGTTTTTTTTATTTCTTTTGATATCTAAGGTCTAAGTTCTACAAACTAAGTTCTGTTTTTTTAAAGTTTCTTGTTAAGTGTACGAGCAAAGAAATAAGAAAATCCGAATCCAACTCAAGCAACGACAATAATTTCTCAGATGAATATTCATAAAACAAGAGCGAGATTACTAAATATATTCCAAAGCGTTATATCAAAGAGACTATATATATAGTAATTGATAGTTATTCAGCTTAGAAACAATAATATTAAACAGATAAGGAATGAGAATCAAAGAACATTTATCGTAAGTGCCACAAATCCTTGAGTAATCTGATTGTAAGTAGCTCATAATGTTTTCTTTACTTCAAGTTCTCTATGAAAGGTATGGAAGATATTTTTGAGTAAGAATCATAAGAATGCGAGTATGATCAACAATAAGATAGTAATAATCATATATGATAATCATACAACAAAATTACTTAGATTAATAATGGTGAGAACTCTATTTTCTTGTTGTTTAAGTGTTGATCATGCATCGATATCTTTAGTATTCAAAATAATATCTTTATTTGTTAGGATGATAGTTTTGAGAGATTCATATTTACTATCGCTATCAAACATAACATAAAGAGTAGCTGGTAATGGATTGTCTATACCGAATTTTTGAAAGTTACTTACGACATCAGGAATTTTTTTCTGTAAGAATGCTAATGCATCATCTTTGGATGAAAACATTACTTTGAGCCCTTTGGCTTCTAATTGATCTTTAAGCGCAATTACTTTTTTATAGATTTCATTTGTCTGAGTTGTATCTTCTTTTATGTAAAAATACATGCCGAGTCTATCTTTGAGTTCACCAGTGAATTGGTTCGCATATAATGATACTCATAAAAATATATTGAGAAGAAATAATAAAAATCCGATAAAAACACTGACTCCAAGTACATTCGTCCAAGAGGTTTTGAGAAGAGAGGAGAGGTCATGTTTGAAAATTTTTGAGAGTGAACTTTTGAACATTATAAGTTGATAGATGATAAATATTTATGGGATTTAATCTTTGAGTTTTTTTACTTTCTGCTAAAAGTTTATTTTTTGAACATATGTTGAGTAGTGATGAATTTTTCAAATAATGAGATTTTCTGGTCATAGAAATCTATTGCTTTGTCGATAGTCTGTAATTTTTCACGATGTTTATAAAAGTATTTAATCATATCTTTAGCTTTTTTGTATTTATGTTCAAGGATATAAAGTTCTATAAGATTATAAATTACTTCTGCATCAGTATTGTTGATATGGAAAGCGTCTTTAAGGAAATTAAGCCCCTTTTCTCTATTACCATATCGATATTCACAGAGTCCATAACATCTTAATATCTCATGATTTTCTGCCTTTGTAAGCTCTAATGCTTGTTGAAGATATTTTTTAGCTTCTATTCGATGATTCTTTTCCATTTCAAGCACTCATTTGATATAGAGCCCCAATGGATCGGTATTATTTTTTCTTGCATTCAAAAAATCTATCGCTTTAGTAGCTTTTCAGATTTCACCTTTTCTATATTGGATATCGGTCACTTGTAAAAGTGCATCTTCGTTATTTGGATCTCTAAAAAGAATCGTATTTACTTTTTTGATGGCTTCATCAAATTTTCACAATTCTTTGAGCTCTTCAATTTCGTTGATAAGTGAATCAGGTATATAGGTAGGCATACTATCAATTGATAAAATAAATACATGCTCAAGTGTACTCTAAAAAGCGCCTATTTTCAATTTTTATCGGTCTAGCAGGGATATTTGAATTTACATTCATAGAAATAATGACATAAATAGCTTATTTTGGCAAAAATAGGCTTTTATTGAATATTTCAACCAAGAGCCATATGTATTACAAGATTTTTACCATTTCTAAGGATATTCAATGAAATAGTTTCACCAGGAACATAGGTATAGAGCTGATAAAGAAATGGTAATTGATTAGTAATTGCTTTGTTATTTATACTAAGAATAACATCTCATATTTTAAGTCCAGCTTCTCGAGCAGGCAAATCAATAAGTACATCTTTGATATAAATACCATTATCTATAGTAAGTTTATTTTCTTGTTTAATAGTGGGGGTAATATCTATATATTGGATACCAATAATAGGTCTGGCTATCCTTCCAAAAGTTTCAATAGATTTGATAGTACTTTCTATAAATTCTTTGCTAATCGGTAATGCAAAAGCTATTCATTGTCATTCTGTGATAGCAGTCGTAATACCCAAAACATTACCTTCAATATCAAGAAGAGGACCACCACTATTTCCGGGGTTTACTAATGTATCAGTTTGATAGAGTCAGACATATAGATTATTTTTATTGATAGTGAGTTGTTTATTTTTACCTCAAATGATTCCCATAGTTACATTATTCAAATAATTAGAGAGCGAATTTCACATAGCCAAGACAAATTGACCCACATCTACCTGAGTTTCCAGAGAAAGAAATGTTGCAGGAATAAGATCAATTGGAGTCTTTCATTCTGAATCTACTATTTTCAAAATCGCCAAATCTAAGAGATCATCAAACCATATTTTATCTACATTATATATCTTACCATCAGATAAACTGACAGAATATTTGGCAGTAATATCTTGAACGACATGTTTATTGGTGATGATATATCATTTTTTGGAAACAATAATACCGCTTCATCATCAGAGTTTAGCCGCCTGTTGGACTACAGCTCACGGACCATTCATCTGCGAAGGGTCTTCTACATAAATTTTAACATCTTTACTTATAGTAATACTTACTATAGATTTTTTTACACCAGCTATGGTTTCTATAAGAGATGATTGTAATGCCAAAAAATTAGATTTTTTGATATCATTAACTTCGGTTCCCATACGAGTAGTTATCGAGTTTCATAGGCTATAAAGCTTATTATTAGTGATTCACCAAACGATAAAACTCGCCAAAAGTACAAAAAAAATATTGAAAACAACGAGCAGGCTGAGGTGTTTTTTGGACATAAATATATACTTATCGGTTAAATATTCTATTTTATTCTTCTATTGTTTCTTTAGTTTGAGAAGTATCATTATCTTCTGATGTTTTAGATTCTTCATAAGATTTGTCAGTTATTTCTTTTTCCATCTTTTCTGCTTCTTTTTCAGCTCTTTTCCTTTCTTCTTTATATCTAAGATTTTCATCTTTTTCTTCTCGTGGTCTGTAAATCACATCTATATCTTTATCAACCATTTTAGCTAACGGCGTATCGGTTTCGTCGAGATGAATATCATTTGAATGTAATGTCTTGATAGTGCCATCCTTAAATCTGAGTCTGATTGCTCATTCAATAATACTTATCGCGCCTTCGAGGATTTCTTTTCCTGTCATAACTACTTGGCCTTTCCTTGCTCTCTTTCGTATCTTAAGGTCTTCTAAATTGAGTAATTTACCATTTTTATTTGCATTAATAAGGATAAATGGTTCGCCCTTATGTAAGAACATATTTGCTACTTCATCACCTTCTTGAAGCTCAATAGATTTAACTCAACCTGCTGTCTTCCCCATAGGTCTGAGATCGCCACTCTTGAAGAGAAGCATCCATCCATGTTTCGTCACTATTCAAATATTGTCACTATCATTTACTGCTTCTACAGAAAGAATCTTTTCTTTATCTGCAAGTTTCATGATTACAGTAGGGAATTTTTTGAATGAAAGCACCAATTCTTTCTTGATCTTTTTACAGCTATTTTGATTAGTTAAAAATACCAAATGATGATAATCGAAATGTAAGGTTTTGGCAAATACGATCTTCCCTTTGAGTCAGAAATATTCATTCAAATTCATCGCATTTTGTTTCATGACAAAACTTCCAAGATCTTTTAATCTTTGTACGACTAATTCACCTATATCAGTTATTACAATCAATTTATCTTGGTTGTGCGTATAGATAAGATCCATAGTTTCATCAGGTATTGACTGTATTCTAGACTGATATAAAATCCTTACACTATAATCATTTCCAATCCATACGATAACATCTTCTTTCACTTTATCTGCTGCGTCCATAAATGCTTTCAGGCTTCCGGAGATATTATACACACTAGTATCTTGAGAAAGTTCAGTCTTTCTTTCATCTCCATACTGTTTCTTCATATATTTGAATTCATCTTTTATCACTCCATCAAGTTTTTCTGGATTATTAATGATAGATTGAAGTTCTTCGATAATTTTCTTTTTTTCTTCTATTTCATCAGAAATCTTCTGTATTTCTAGACCAACCAATGATTGTAATCTCATCATCAAGATATATTCTGCCTGCATTTCAGAGAAATCAAATTTTTTCATCAGATTTTCTTTAGCATCTTGTTTAGTATCGGACTTTTTAATGGTCTCGATAACAGCATCAATGACATCGATAGCTTTTTTCAATCATTCCAAAATATGTAATCTATCTTTTGCTTTATTGAGTTGAAAGACTGATCTGCGGTATACTACTGATCTTCTGAAGGTTATAAACTCCATCAAGAGGTCTTTGATATTCAAAAGTCTTGGTTGTTTTCAAGCTTCTACAAGCGATACATTATTAATATTAAACGCACATTGCAATTCTGTATATTTATATAATTCTACTAAGATTTTATTCGCATCGATACCAGACTTGAGATAGATAGCAATCCTAATCTTATTTTTACTAGATTCATCTCTCATATCTGAGATACCTTCTATTTTTTTATCTACGACTAATTCACCGATTTTTGAAACCAATGTGGATTTATTTACTACGTAAGGAATTTCATCAATTACTAGAATGTGTCCATGTTTATCTTCTTCTACATGAGTTTTACCTCTCATAATAATACCTCATTTCCCTTTCTTATATACTTCTTTGATATTAGTTGAGTCATAAATAATGCCTCCTGTAGGGAAATCAGGTCCTTTAATGATTTCCATAATATCATCAATACTCACACTATATACATCGCTTGCTGGTTCTTTAGATCATTCAGGATCTTCTTCTGTTGCTATAGTTTTGGTTTTTGCTGCTTTAGCTTTCTGTTTTTCGTTCAAAGGTTTCCCTTCTTTTTCCAACAATAACAATGATGCATCAAGTACCTCATTTAAATTATGTGGTGCCATATTCGTAGCCATACCTACTGCGATACCCATAGTACCGTTACAAAGGTGATTTGGAAATTTCGTAGGAAGCATGATAGGCTCTTGGAGTGATCCATCAAAATTGTCTCTCCAATCAATTGTATCTTGTTCGATATCATTAAGCATTTCTTCGGCTATTTTGGTTAATCTTGCTTCGGTATACCTCATCGCAGCAGCTCCATCTCCATCGATAGAACCAAAGTTACCTTGTCCATCAACTAATGGATATCTGAATGCCCATGGTTGAGCCATACGAACCATAGCTTCGTAGATACTACTATCTCCGTGCGGATGGTATTTTCACATTACTTCTCAAACAATTCTCGCTGATTTTTTATGTTTCTGATTGAAAAAATTATTCATCTGATACATTCCAAAAAGGATTCTTCTTAATACTGGTTTAAATCAATCTCTGGTATCAGGTAAGGCACGTGATACGATAACGGACATCGCATATTCGATATACGATCTAGAGATTTCATCTTCGATAGAATGGGGCACGACAGTTCCCGTAGCAATGATTTTTTTATCATCTTCTCTCATAACATATGATAATAATATAAAGTTTAGTAATTTTGTAAGATAAAAAAACTTTCAGGTAAGCACCTCAAAAGTCTATTAGTACTTTTACGAGAAAAAATATATCAAAAGTTGATAAAAATTCAACGCTTTCCTATAATCAACAGTTGACAAAATAATAAAAATATTTTTTATTGAATATATATAAAATGCGTATATATTTTTATAGCTATGGAGACAACTAATAAAAAACGGAGAAAAAACAAAAATAAAGAAAATCACTGAAAAAATAGTGGAATTATTCGAAGGATTATTTATATATTTTTTTAAAAAGTCAATTACTTGTGAAGGTAATTATAATTACTTCTTCTTTTTTGCGGGTTTTTTTACTTTGAGCGATGGTTTTTTAATTGGAAGAGCTTGTCCTTTGTGTAGTCAAAGAGGCTTATTACTAGGAATGACCAAACCAAACATACTTCCTAAAGTAGGCATGGGATACTTTTTAGTGAATTCACTGAATTTTTTGGGATCCGTGAATTCTTTGGATACTTTTTTCTCCTTACCATTGATGTTTTCATAATACATGAATTTACCCTGGAATTTGGTAGTTACCATTTTTTATGTTTAAAAGATAAAAGATAGTAAAAAAATATGAAATTCAGGAGGAAAATCAAGAAAATTTGGCTAGAAGATAGGAATGTTCAGGAAAATTATAAAATATTTTAAAATAAAGTCAAAATGATTTGATAATATTTAAAATATTTGACAAATAAACAGTTTTCCGATATAATTAAAGTGTTTATATATATAATACATTGAATGGCAGAGCAAGTATTTATCGCACTAAGTTTTATTATCTGAATCGTTCTTTTGAGCGTAGGTTTAATGAAACTATTAAAACAACCTATGATTATCTGATATATTATCGCTGGTACTGCAATAAGTTTATTTATGCCATCATTACTCCAAGCGAATACAGCATTCCAATCCTTTGGAAATTTAGGTATTGCACTATTGCTTTTTATGGTCGGTATGGAATTAAATCCTACAATTATCAAAGATCTTTGAAAAACAGCGACTATTGCATGAATTTCTCAAGTGATCGCAACAGGAGTTTTATGATATTTTATAGCTACGTTCATGTGATTTGATACAATGACATCAATATTTCTCTCTATAGGATTCGCATTTAGTAGCACCATCGTAGTATTGAAATTATTGGGAGACAAGGAAGAAATGGAATCGACCTATGGAAGACTGAGTATAGGGATACTAATCGTACAAGATCTTATCGTTATGTTGCTGATTTTATGAATGGCGACATTCAAAAGCATAGAACAGACAGAATCTACACTTATCATTATAAGTTTAATCATTAAAGTTATAGCTCTAGCAATAGGATTATATTTTGTAAGTAAATATTTCATCCCCAAAATAACAAAAAAAATTGCTGAATCTCAAGAATATTTATTTCTATTTTCCATAGGACGATGTTTCATCCTCGGAGCATTATTCTATCGATTGTGATTTGGTATAGAGATAGGGACATTAGTAGCGGGAATAACCTTGGCTAATTCATCATATAGATTTGAAATTACGAGTAGGATTAAACCGCTCAGAGACTTTTTCATAGTGATATTTTTTGTGTTACTATGATCACATGTAAATTTCTGAACGACAAATATGGCTATGATACGACCATTATTGATATTCATCATATTCGTATTGATCATAAAACCGATAATCACCATGGTAGTATTGTGATTTTTGGGACACACCAGAAAAAACAACTTTCTTACAGGAATATCTTTGGGACAGATAAGTGAATTTTCTTTTCTTATCATAACCATGGGAATCACTTCGTGATATATCAAAGATCCGACAATACTTTCTATGGGAACATTACTATGACTGATAACAATAGCAGGATCAAGCTATTTCGTAATCTACGGTGAAAAAATATATCATTTTGTCAAACCATTATTGAGTTTACTCCCATGAGTACGAAAAAAAGAATACAAAAAAATTAATAAAAAGAATTATGATATCGTATTGTTTGGATATGGAAGATTTGGAAGTAATGTGTATAATGTATTATACAAAAATCATAAAGATATCTTAGTGGTAGATGAACATCCTTGAATAATAGGACATCTACAAAAAAACAAAATCCCATGTATATATGGTGATATCGGCGACATAGATTTTTTACATGAAATAAATATCAAAAACAGTAAAATGATTATGAGCACCATAAAGAAATTTGATGAGAATATGGTGTTGTTGAAGACTATAAAGCAAATAAATCCAAATATTATTATTATATTGGTATCAAATCATATTCACGAAGCTATCAAATTATATGAACAGTGAGCAGATTATATAGTTCTTCCCCATTATATATGAGTAGATCATACATCTCTTATGTTAGAGGAATATGGATTTGATATTCAAAAATTTATAGAAAACAAAAAAACTTTGGTCAATGATCTTAAAAATAGACACCAAGATCTTATGATAGAGATGCTACAGAAATAAAAAAACTGACCCATAAAAAACGGGTCAGTAATGCTTTTGGCGTTATGGAATATTATATCCCGGAGCCGAAGATTTGGTGGTAGTAAAAATCTCTTCTGAGGTAGTATTGCCATGAATCATATGCTCTATAGTAGAACAGCTCATGCAATTTTTGAGCGATTTCGCTTCCATAATCTCCTGAGGCGTCGGCATAATGTCGTTGAGAAGAAGAAATTCTACAACAATCCGTTTTTCTTCGGGAGTGTTGAAAGCTAATAATTCATGCATGTTGTTGTCTCTAAACAAGACCTTGATGGCATGCTGATCGTGTACACGTTTGAAGATGATCTTCACGAAATGAGCGAATTGGATGCCACCTGAAGGAAGCGTCAATTGCATTGTTTTGTCAAAGAGGCGGATAATGAGAGATTCTTCATTTCTTTTTTCCATACATTCAAAGGCTTGGTCGATGATATTGATCCATTCAGATTTTCGCATATTGTTTTTTTGTTTTTTTGTTTCACTATACATAGTAATTCGAGAAGAAAAGTCAAGATAGGAAGAAAATTATTGAAATAGGTATCATTTTGAGTATAACCACTGCACGTTTTATTTTAATCAGAAAATATGTATTGTTATAATAGTAAAGTATATCATACGACAAAACCATTTGATATCATAGATATAACTGACGATATAAAGAAATTTATAACTGAAAAATGATGTAAGAATGGACTGGTAAATATATTCACTCGCCATACTACGGCAGTATTGAAAATCAACGAAGCAGAAGAATGATTTCGAAATGATCTCAAAAAACGATGTGACAAAAATGTTTCTATAGATGAACGATATCAACACAATGACTTGGAAAATAGGGATCCTAAAACCATGTGTGACAGCAAAGAGGAATGTCTCAATGGTCATGCACATATCAGAGGTATGTTGATGGGGCAGAGTAGTGAAACACTTCCTGTACAAGATGGAGAAATTATGTTTGGAAGACGACAGAGAATACTTTTGTTCGAACTCGATCATGCAAGAGAAAGAGAAATTATCTTCTCTTTTATGGGAGACTAAAATAATTAATGAATAGTGAAAAATGAATAGTGGAAAATATTGGTATTTGTCATAGCATGAACTATTGTGAATATACTATAGTCTGCCATAAGATAAGTCATACATTATTCATTATTAATTATTCATTTTTCATTTGCTTTGCATTTTGCGAAGCATTTTTTGTTTATATTTCTTTCCTAAAATATTTTTCGATAATATCCATAAACTTATCAAATATTCATTCACTATCCAATACTGTATACGGTAAGCGTTTTTTTTCTGATGATCATGATAATGGTTCATGAAGTAAATAGTGTATATGTACAGTATATATTTGAAGAAATAAAACAAGACTTGAAAATGCAAGCAGAATACTCTATAAGCGACACAAAGAAAATATATTTTATGTTATTATCGATGTATATGAAAACTGTCTATTATCTGAGTCCTTCAAGTTTTTGTTTCGGAGTCAAAAGATCCATAGATCAATTACATGATATCATAGCCAAACACCCCAAAGAGAAAATTTTTTGTGTGCATGCGCTTGTTCATAATCCCAAAGTCACCAAAGAGTTTACAGAAAAATGAGTGATCTTTGTAGAAGCTATGGATGACATAGTATACAATAATGCTGTAGTGGTATTCTCTGCACATGGAACCAATAGATCGATACTTATAGAAGCCAAGAAAAAATTTACTGCAGTATATAATCTGGAATGTCCTTTCGTTACAAAGGTGTATACTGAGGTAGATGCATTTATCCAAGCGGGGATAACTACGTTTTTTTACATAGGAAAAGAAAATCATCAAGAAGGAAAGAATGTTGTAGAATATATTATATCGAAATGAGGGACTCCCTATATATTCCAAGATACAGAATCTATGCCAAAGATAAATTCGGACACGAAATTCGCGGTATTATCACAAACAACGCTAAACTTTGCGTATGTACAGGAGATATTGGAAGCGATAAAACAAAAATATCCAAAAGCGTTGTTGCCTATGATTTCCGATGTCTGTAAAGCGACCTATGAAAGACAAGAAGTAGTGATACAAAATCTTGATAAGTTTGAAACATTTATCGTGATAGGCGGTAAAGAAAGTAATAATACGAAAGAGCTATATAATATCGGAATAAAAAACCATAAAAAAAGCTTTTACGGAGAATCGTTGGAAGACATTCTCGAAAATTCAGAAGAGGAGTTGTTTGCAAACACCACCGTTGCTATTACATGATGAGCATCGACACCTATAGAAGATATCAAAGAGGTATTCGATTATTTCAAACATCATGGCTACGAACCGAAAATGCTAGAATTACACTAATAGTAATGAAAAATTAAAAAATAATAATGAAAAATGATGGAACCGTATCATTATAAACTATAGTAATATACAATAGTTCATAACAACAAAATCCATCATTATTCATTTTTCACTATTCATTTTTCATTAATTTCTTTTAGTTCATTCCAGGGATTCAACCTCCACCGAGCATACCAGCCATATCAGAAGGATCTACTCAAAGAATTTCTTTAGTTTTTTCTCCTACTATTTCTTGCGCTTTAGTTTGTGCTTTTTGAAAACAATTAGTAATAAGATTTTCAAGATGAGATTTTTTTGAAGGATCTAATAATGAATCATCATTGATATGTAATTCTCTTAATTTCATTTCTCCACTGATATCTATAACAACAGCATCTTGTTCTGTACCATCCGATCAAATAAATTTTCCTTCTTTTCCTCTGATGACTAAATTTTTGAGTGCTTTCTGTAATGTTTTATACTTATCATACATTTTTTTCATTTCTCATAATTTTCCAAACATTGTCTTCTATAAAGAATAAAAAGTGATAGTAGAATATATAATTGATAACGATTTTCAATTATTTTTCTATTAATGAGTAATTAATGATAAATTTTGCCAAATCTCAGAATATTTTTCCTGCAGTAGCGAATCACCATTGACTTTGTCTCGGTCTACGTACCTGTATCACAATAATATATTTAGGATCATCTTTGGTTATGATTCCGACAAATGATCCATTAGTCCATCATATTCATTTCATATATTTCCCTTTATATGAGATCTGAGATGTTCATGTTTTACCTCAGAGTTGATATCATTCTACTTTTGCATATTTCAATTCTGGATTCTGTTCTACGACATCAAACAATCATATTCTAAGTGCATCAGCCGTTTCTGGCCTGAATATTTGTTTAGTGATTTTTGTCGTAGTAGGGTAGTAAGCATTAGTTTTTCTATCGAATATTCATTTTACGATAGTGGGTTTTACATAATATCCACCATTAATAATAGCTCAATATCAAGCCGCTAATTGTATAGGAGTGACAAGAAGTCCTTGTCCGAAAGTATTATTAAAGAATCTAGCATCAGATACTGTCGTCATTCATTCCACGAATCATCAATCTTCATTCGCTACTTCTATTCATGTAATTTTACCGAATCCGAGTTTATCGATATAATTATAGAAAATTTCCTTACCTAACTTTTGAGCTATTCTTACCATTCATACATTGCAAGATCGAACAAATGCATGGAGAAAATTCCAGTCTCATATACATTCTTCATCAGCATTCTGGATAGTGAATTGTCCTACCTTAACTTTGCCAGGATCATTATATGGATCATAAAATCTGATTTCATCAGTATCAAGTCCTATAGCGACAGTGAATGCTTTGAATACACTTCATGGTTCGTACGCCATAGCAGTATTTTTATCCACTAATACTTGTGGACCATATCCATTTTTGGCTATATACTTAGCGATAGTGGTATCTGTCCTTTCGTAAGTAGTAGCAATCTTATATTCTCATCATGTTTTAATATATACTGGATTTTCTACATAACTCAGATCATCGATTATATATCCATATTCTGGTCATAAGGCTTGAAGCGTGAAGGCATCATTATAATTATTTGGATTATATGAAGGATAGTTTGCTGAGGCTTTGATTTGTCAATTAAATGGATCATATACTAATACGCTGATTGAATCATCTTTAAGAAGATCATGATATTGTGTAATAATACTTTCTGCTTCTTTTTGGATACCGATATCTATGGTAAGATATAGATCATTCCCATCTTGTGCTGCATCCAATTCAAATTCATTGGCTCAGACTGGACCGATCCATGCAGAGGCACGTCATACGATTTTTCCATCTTTACCGCGAAGTATATCATCAAAGTATTGCTCTACGCCATAATATGCGTTATTGTTTTTATCTACAAATCACATAACATTAGCAAGGAAAGATCCATATTGATAATATCTTTTGATATATGATTCCATTCATAATCCATGAAGAAGAGGAATCCTATCTTTGGAACGTTCTTGATAATGTTTAATTTTTAGATCTTTGATCTGCTGCGCTATAAGAGGATTGGCATCAGAAATTATTTTTACATATCTATTCTCTTGTTGATAATATATTTTTTCCAAATTGGGGAAATTATTGAGATATCAATATTTATCAAGAAGTTTTTTTAGTGGAACTATATCCTTATTCACATTACCAACTCTAGTAGGTACTATATACACATAATTATTTCCTTGGATATCAATATAATCGAGATTGAGATTTTTGAGGTCTACAAGGAAATTAGTATTGGCAAAAAATCCAAGATAATTTTTTGGTTTAATACCTATATAAATCATTTGATTGAGTCTTGTCTTGATAAGATTAGCTGCAGCATTTGGAGTAAATCAACTAAGAATCTTTTGGATTTGTGTATTATATCACGTCAGATCATAGAAAAAATATCACGAAGAAATAACTCCGCTTCAATAATAAAAGAATTGTGGTTTGATAGGAATAATCTGTGTCTGAGTAAATTGTTCTACATTATGTATGCATTCAAGTTGAGTGACTTCTTTCATACCATAGAGCTCGCAAAAATGTTTATATACTACAGGAGCTATGATATCAATAAATTTTTCTTTATTCCAAATAAATTTAGGATCAACAAATATATTATACATACTGATGTTATCAGTGAGTTGAATGTGTTTTTCCGCTTTATCATCAGCAAAAACATTTCCTCTCTTAGCTTGGAGTGAGGTTTCGCTTACATGTTGTTGATTGAGAAGATTATCATAATAATTATGTTGGATGATCTGAATATAGAATAATCTCAATATCAATAACAGGAATAAGAATCAGAAAAAACACAATAAATAGAAATCCCTACTTACTTTTATGTATTTCAAAAATGTTTTGGTTTGTAACCAATGTTCTAATTTATGATCAAAATTTTTATAATGAGTAATGGATTTTAGCATACAAAAAACATGTATAAATGATAAATGAGTTAGTAATCATTCGTTTGTTTTTTTCAATACTAGTATTCCAGCTTTTCCAGCCGGGTGTCTTTTAGCTATATAGATTAATAAGCCATATTGTTAATCATTTCACCCGGGTGGAAAAAATAGTTGCAAAAGGGGTAAAAATTTATAGTATCATAGAAAATATGGTTTGTAGAAAATACTTGATTTCGTATTCTATAAATCTATTATAATCACTAACTTAGTCTTTTTAGATCTTTTAAAAAAAGAAAAAAATGAAAAAATTATCGTTAAAAGTTTTATCTGTGTTAGCGCTTGGAATACTTAGTGTATGAAGCTTAATAACATTTGCACAAAACACACCATCAGGATTTGGTGATGCTACTTCATCAGCAGGTGTTTGAGTATCATGAGCTGGAGCAAGTACAGGAGATTCATTAATTAATGTTATCAAAAGTTTCATTAACTGGATGTTAGGAATGTTAGCATTGATTGCTTTAGTAGTACTACTTTGGGGAGGTTTTCAAATGGTTACTGCAGCTGGAGACGATGCTAAATATAAGAAAGGTTTCAAAATCTTACAACAAGCAGCAATCTGATTGGTATTTATCGGTGTCTCTTGGTTATTAGTAAGTGTAATATTTTGGTTATTATGAGTTATTGGAGTATAATAGAATCGTATAATAGAATCGTATAATTGAAAATATGAGAAATCCTACAGTAATGTGGGGTTTTTTTATATAAAAAAACAGATTTTAGTTTGAAATTACACATCAAATACGTATACCAAATATGTGATATTTTTTGTATTGTGAATTCTGATTTTTAGAATTCTGCATTATAAATTCTTAATTCTGAATTGATAGACATGCATATCCACGAATTTGAGTTACGTTATCGCGCGTATAAGTGATTGAACCATAAATTTGACCTATGACGGGATCAGAAGATTATTTTGGAAATGACAAAAATATCAGACAAATGAGTGCCGACAAAACCCATACAAGAGATAGAACCCAAAGAACTCCATGAAATAACAATAGAGACATATACTGATTATAAAAAACAATTTTTGGAACAGAATAAAGACACCGTAATCGGATTTTGAACGTTGGGAGAATATATCAACCATTTGGAATACGAACTGAAAGTAATCAAAGAAATGTGATTCAATTCCTATTTCCTTATCGTAGCGGATTTTGTTCGTCGAGCAAAAAAAAATACGATTGTCGTAGGTCCGGGAAGGGGATCATGAGCATGATCGATATTAGCTTGGGTAGTCAGAATTACTGATGTTGATCCCTTACAATTTTGATTGCTTTTTGAAAGATTCCTTAACCCAGCCCGTGTATCGATGCCTGATTTCGATATTGATTTTGAAGATGTACAAAGAGAAAAAGTTATTCAATATGTTACAGAAAAATATGGACAAGACCAAGTAAGTTCTATATGAACCTATATGCAGATGGCAGCAAAAGCAGCATTCAAAGATGTTGCTAGAGTGCTTGGCATACCTTTCGAAAAGTCGAATCAGATTTCATGACTCATGCCAGATAAGATGTCATTGCTTCAAGCAGTGGAATCGCCTGATGCAGGAGAAGAACTCAAAGCAATCTATGAATCGGATGCAAAAGTGAAACAAGCGGCAGAGCTCTCAGAAAAATTACAAGGAAATATGAGACAGCTTGGTATGCATGCATGTGGTATCATAATCGCACCAGACAAAATAACGAAATATTCACCTGTACAGTATGTAAATGATACTAGCGTAAGTCAGTATGATGGACCGACGCTAGAAACAATTTGACTCTTGAAGATGGATTTTTTGGGACTTAGAAATTTATCTGTCATCAAAAACTGTATCAAGATTATTCAAAAAAAATATAATAAAGAGAATAAACCGCTACCGGGAATATTCGCACGTTTTTTTGAAGATACTTCATTTCAGCCGCCATTGGAAGATCAATTCACTTTCCAACAAGTATTCCAAGTAGGAAATACAACCGGAATATTTCAGTTTGAGTCGAGCTGAATGAGAAAATTTTTGATCAAATTAAAAGCGGATTCGATCAATGATCTTGTGGCGATGAATGCATTGTATCGTCCTGGTCCTATGGAATTTATCCCAAATTATATTGCAAGAAAAAACGGTGAAGAACCTATCAGTTATATGAGTGCAGGACTCAGGGAAATATTGGTAGAAAAATACGGTGAAGAGGAAACGGATCAAGAGAATGTAAAACTCGTAGAAGATCTTGCACCGATTATGAATCTTACATACGGTATCGCTGTCTATCAAGAACAGCTTATGTTTCTCGTACAATCTATGGCATGATTTTCCCTTGCAGAAGCTGATTTATTGAGAAGATGAGTCGGTAAGAAAAAAAAAGAAATCATCGAACAGCTCAAAAAAGAATTCACCAAAAGATGTAAAGAATATAGGGAATATAAAAAAGAGACCGCAATCTATGTTTATGAAAAGATGATAGAACCAGCAGCGTCCTATTCGTTCAATAAATCACATTCCGTGTGTTATGCGATGATTGCATATCAGACAGCATATCTCAAAGCGTATTATCCTGTAGAATTTTATGCATCATTGATCAGATCAGTGGAAGAAGATACGGATGAATTAAGTCTCTATGTCTCTGAAGCTCAGAATCAATGAATACTAGTCTTACCGCCACATATCAATCATTCATTCAATCATGTAGCGGCTATAGGAAATGAAATCAGATTATGATTTTTTTGTATCAAAGGATTAGGATTGGAAATATGAGAAGTGATCCAAAAAGAAAGAGAGAATAACTGATTATATGTGACTTTAGAGGATTTCATCAAAAGATGTAGTACTATCGTCAATAAAAAATCTACAGAATGACTGATAAAATCATGAGCATTCGATGAATTCGGTGATCGTGGAACTTTATTACTCAATATAGAAACTATCCTTGAACGAGCAAAAAAATCTAAAGATTCTGGATGAGGATTGTTTGGTATGATGGAGATGAGCACTAAGATGGCGCTCAAACAATGACCTATCACGACCATGATGCAAAGACTTATGTTGGAATACGAAGTATTTAAAGTATTTGTTTCTGGTAATCCATTAGATGGACTCTATGCCTATATCAAGAAATATAATTTCATTTCACAATTCAAAGAAAAAGAAAATTTTTGAAATGTAATGATTATAGGATATATAAAAAATATCCAAAGAGCAAAGAAAAAATGATTCTTTATTCAGATAGAAGATATTTCATGAAGTACAGAAATATTTGTGAGAGAAATATTAGATTTCCAAAAGTTTGATATTTTGATGATAATGTGATTTAAAGGAAGGTCACTTAGTTTAGAAAAGATAGTTAAAGTATCTCGTGATCAATTAATAAAACAAGCATGAAGCAAATATGTTCCAGAAATGACAGTAGTAAAAGCAAAATCATTAAGATTGAAAACGGTAGATGAACATCCTTCATGAGAAAAAATTATTGAAAAAAATAATATTGAAGAAATATCGTCTACACCACTACATCAAGAAACGGTATTTACCTTACCTGATAATACAAAAAAAATAGATGAGCTCATTACATTGATTAAAACACATCAAGGAGATCAAGAAATTATGATAAGTAATAAAACATTCTTACTCAATGAAGAATGAATAGAAAAGATACGCACTTTACTTGGAAAAAATATTGATGCATAAAAATATACTCACAGCAAAACATATGATAGACGCTGCTAAAAAAATAGCGCTTTTTGGACATATGAGTCCTGATGGAGATTGTATAGGTGCTATGCTTGGTTTAGGAAGATTATTAGAAAAACAGAAAAAGAATATCAGTTACTTCGTACCAAGCAAGCCAAGCAAACTATTTGGTTTTGTAAAAAATATCAAAAGACTCAAGACTAATTTCGATTACAAAAACTATGATCTTCTGATCTTCGTAGATTTTACATGAATCAATCGTATAGGAATAATAAGCCAAGCAAAACCAGAATATTTCAAAAAAAAACCTATAGTAGTCTTCGATCATCATATCGATGATAATCTGGATCATGGCATTATCATCAAAGATATCAGGAGTGTGAGTGCATCTGAAATAGTATTTGAACATACCTACAAATGGCGACCACATCTTTATGACAAAAATATTGCAACATACTTTTATATGGGAATTGCTTCTGATTCAGGGAATTTCTTGTTCGGAGAAGATAATATAAGAATGTTTAGTAATATAGTGAAACTCCTTAAACTTGGTGCTGAAAAAGATTTCATTGTAGAAAATCTTTTTCGTAGAAAATCGTTGAAAGCAATAAAATTTCTTCAGCTATTGATTAATAGAATCAAACAGAAAGAAGAATTATTATATACATATTATGATGAAAAAGAGTTAAAAAAATATGATATTGATACTGAAGAAGCGGCATATTGATTACATATCATTCAAAATATCGATGGACCACAAATAGTTCTTCTTATAAGAAAAGCGGGCGATATGATTAAAGGATCACTTAGAGCAAAAAATCCGGGGAAGGACAATAATAAAAAAACGATAGATTGTAATAATATCGCTAAAGTATTATGATGATGAGGACATATATTGGCGGCATGATTCAGTGTGCCGGTAAAATGAGATTTCGAGCATCAAACAGAAGAGATAGTAAAATATATAAATAAAATAGTAAAAATAGAAAAATAATTTTATCTTCTGTCTTGCATATATGAAACAAAGGTATAGCGTATTACTCCGTTTACTGAGACCAGTAATTCATCTTTGCATGATCATATTGGTATTTTATGTGATGTATAGAATACGTCTTTTTACGGATTTAATACCAGGCGTTCAGCTCCAGATACCAGTGATAAATTACCAGGAAAATATGGCTTTTGGTATCATTGCTGCATTTGTATTTGTAGTGACGGGTATTATAAAAGATCTTTATGAACTCCATAAGCCTATCCAGAGATATTTTCAGACATTTACTAAAACATGGATATATCGGATCATTGCCATCACCTTTATATGATATTTTGGACAAGGATTCGTATTTTTTTTCTGAATCTCAAGATTCATTATTCTTTTGGGTGCATTTACAAGTTTTCTTGTACTTTTCTTATTTGATCAAATACGAAATTACTTAGAAGCGAGAAGACATAGGGACTGAAATAATAAAATACTTATCGTAGGAAGTGATACATTAGAGAGCTATAAAGCCATAGAAAAGATAAAAAACTGATTTTCGTTCAAAACAGAATTTGCGACACATGATGATATCAAAGATATCGATATCACAGAATATTTTATCGTAGTAGCAGTAGGAAGCTTTAAAAAAGATATCTTACAAAGCATTTTTGAAAGAGTGAGATTTAGTGATAATACAAGATTCTACCATATAAGCGAATGATTCTTTCTTGAAGATGTGGTATATTCTCCTGAAAATATCGATAACATCATAGCGCTGGAATATAAACATTCCAAACTGGATGGACGATCTATTATACTCAAAAAACTCGTTGATCTTTTTGCTACATTTATTTTGATAATTATCACATTACCATTCATGGTTATCATCGGCATTATTATCAAAATAGATTCTCGCGGACCGGTATTGTACAAATCCAAAAGAGTCGGAAGACAGGGGAAACTTTTCACTTTCCTCAAATTCCGTAGCATGTATACGCATATGAGTGTAGGATACGGATGAGAGAAGGCAGATGAATTATATCAAAAACTAATCCAATCCGATGCAAATGTAAGACAAGGTGTATTGCCGAAAATAGCGAATGATCCAAGAGTCACTAGAATAGGAAGATTTCTCAGAAAGACATCATTGGATGAATTACCACAATTATTCTGCGTACTCCGATGAACGATGTCATTAATATGACCAAGACCGCATCTACCAAATGAAGTAAAGAATTATGAATCACGACAAAAAAGATTACTTTCCATCAAACCAGGTATAACCTGATATGCTCAAGTCTTCGGAAGAGATAGTCTGGACTTTCAAGAAGAAGCAAAACTGGATTTATATTATATCCAGAATCGATCATTGTTCTTGGATGCGTATATTATTTTAGCTACTTTTTGAGTAGTATTTAAAGGGAAATAATGTCACTCAGCGAACAAACAAAAAAAATCCAAACATTCATAAAGACACATCATGAGGTAAATAAACTTGATGAAAAAGAGGTGTCAGAATTTTATGTTAGTTTGATTGATTGTCTTGTAGATCATAATCATCTCTATTATATTGAAAATACACCCATTATATCTGACAAAGAATACGACGAACTTTTCGATTACCTGAAAAAGATAGAAGAACATTTCCCCCAGATCATCACATCAAATAGTCCTACTCAATCGTTGATAGGGCAGGTGAGCGAATGATTTACTCAAGCAAAACACGAAACAAAATTGCTCTCATTGGAAAATACGTACAATGCAAAAGAACTTGAAGAACGAGATGAAAGAATAAAAAAAATATTAGAGAAAAATAGAAAAGTAAAAGATATAGATAAAGATGATTTTATTCATGGTATAGGTATTATCTTACAAACAAAAGAAGGAAAACTTCTATTTCAAAGAAGAGATAGAAATACACATATAAGTCCATGAAAGATATCACTGTTTGGTTGAGGGATAGAAGGAAATGAAAAATTTGAAGAAACAGTGATCAGAGAATTTAAGGAAGAATTGGAAGGAAAAATAGAAAAAAAAGATTTAACAGAACTTGGTAATTTTGAGAGTCATATAAACAAAAATAAGTATTTGAAAATATTTTATACATCAGATATAGATAGGACAAAACTCACGATTCACGAAGGGGCATATATAGAAACAATGAGTTTAGAAGAGGCTGAAGATAACAAGGACGTAACAGATTTTACAAAAGAAGTACTTAGATATTTTAAAACCACACAAAATATTTCCTATCGTATAGAACCTAAATTCGACGGATTGAGTGTAGAGCTCATCTATAAAAAAGGATTCTTTACTCAAGCTATTACGCGTGGAGACGGATTGGTAGGGGATGATATAACCGAGAATGCAAGGACGATAAAGAATGTGCCCAAGAAATTAAAATTTCCGCTAGATATTAATGTCAGAGGAGAAATCCTCATGCCAAAATCTGTACGAAAAGATATTAATAAAGAAAGAGAAGAGGAAGGAGAAACGCCTTTTGCCAATACCAGAAACGCAGCGGCAGGAAGTATTAAATTATTGGATCCCAAAGAAGTAGTGAAGAGAGGGTTACTTTGCTATGTCTACGATATATTACAACCTGAAACCTGAGACCTGAAACTTGCGACATTGGGATTTCAAGTATTTCCGCGAGAAAAAACAGGTCTCCATATAGGAGAAATTATCAAACTTTGTGAAGATCCAACAACAAAAAAATATTTAGAACAACAAGATATCGAATTTGACGGACTAGTAATTAAAGTTGAGTCTGAACAGCAACGTGGAATAATCTGAACAACAGATCATCATCCGAGACGAGCAGTCGCGTATAAATTTCCTGCACAGCTTGCAGCGACACAGATTCTTTCTGTAGATTTCCAAGTTGGAAGGACGGGGATTATAACTCCAGTTGCCAATCTCGAACCTGTGCAATTAAGTGGAGCGACACTCAGAAGGGTCAGTCTTCATAATTTTGATTTTATCAAAGACAAAGATATTCACCTTCATGATCGGATATGGTTACAAAGAAGCTGAGAAGTTATTCCCTATATCGTAAGTGTTATTACTGACAGAAGAGAAAAGTTTGAAAATTGAAAATTGAAAATTGAAAATTATATACTACCACCAAAAAATTGTCCTTCATGTCACGAACCGGTGACAAATATAGATATTCATTACTACTGCACCAATCCGCATTGTACGGAAAAGATGAAGCAGCAAATCCAACATTTCGTCAGCAAAAATTGTATGGATATCCAAGGCATAGGAGAAAGCATCGTTGATTTGCTTGTAGATAATAAGATTATAACAACGGTTGCTGATATCTATAAACTCAGTGATAAAAACATTCAAATACAAATGACAAAATTTCCATGAATAGGAGATAAGAAAGTCGCTGAAATAACCAAAGGAGTAGAGGAATCAAAACACAAAGCACTACGAAGATTATTGAATGGATTATGAATACCGCACGTAGGCAAAAAGATGGCTCAGGATATTGCTTTGCAAATGAATGATGAATGATGAATGATGAATAATTTGACGGATGCTGAATGGCTGGAAAACATCTACGGCATCGGTGAAAAGACAGTAAAAAGTATAACATTTTTTTTCACTGCTAAACATAATCTGAAACTTTTGGAACAATTAAGAGACTATGGAGTGAATCTAGATCCGAAAAAATATTCCGATCTTCTCAAGGCAAGTGATGCTAAAGGAAGTTTTTCTATAACCTGATCATTCGACCTACCAAGAGAAGAAATAGCTGAATATTTTCAGCAGAACGGCTACCTCTTCCACGAATCTCCTACCAAGACGACAGATTTCATGCTTATCGGTGACAAAGCTGGAAGTAAAAAAGCCAAAGCTCAAGAATTATGATTAAAGATTTATGAATGATGGGATAATATCGTAAAAAAGTTTCCATTCCTTAAGGATCTTCAAAGCGAATCAGATAAGCCAAAAACCCAAAGTTTATTTTAAACCGTTCCAGCGTCATTCCGGCGTCAAGTGTTAGGGCCGGAATCCATATAGAAAGACAATTAAATTTTATAGTATAGATTCCGGTTGCAAGCTTCGCTAATAATACCGGAATGAGGTGATGATGTGTGGATTTTTTTAACTAAATTATTCAGTCATAGTATGATTAGTAAAATAACTTTTGCTTTCCTCAATGCAGTCAAAGAAAATAATAATCTTGACCGGATGAATAAAAATAGAGATCTCTATCATATGGAGAGAGACAATTTTTTTGATTTTGCGAAGAAGCTGATAGAGAAGACGAGTAAATTGGATACGAACATCTGAGATCTTTCCGTCAAAGATGCGACCTTCCGTTTCAACAAAGATATCCGTTTCATCAAAGATAAATCTCCTTACAAAACAAATTTCTGAGTCATTATCCGTGAAGAAGGAAAACACTGAGTCGGAGCAGGATATTACGTCCATATACAACCAGGAGAAAGTTTTATTTGATGATGAATGTATATGCCGCCAGCACCAACATTACAGAGAGTAAGAAATTATATCGCGAAAAATTACAAACAGTTAGAAAAGATAATAAGTACACCAACATTCAAAAAAACTTTCGGTTCACTCCAAGGAGACACGCTACAAAAAGTACCGAGATGATTCGATAAAGAGCATAAAGCTGCTAAATTTCTGAAAATGAAATCGTTCTATATCTGACATAATTTATCAGACAAAAAAGTCCTCCAAGAAGACTTCATCGAATATTGTATATCTGTTTTCAAAGTATTGAAGCCACTAAATAACTTTCTCAACAAAGCAGTATAATTATTGTAAATTAGCTACAAAATAACTTTGTATCAATCATACTCAGTAATGTTGTTGGACATATACTGATGTTCAGTCTTTTCCACATATTTTCAAAATAGGATTAGCTCCACCAGAATGACGAGAAGCGAACGAACTCATATCATAGATTTTTCCATTGATGACGGTTCGACAATCGCTAGCAGTAGCATGCTGTTTCACGTCTTGCATCGTATATCACGAAGGAGCTGGTGTGGGTGCGACTGTAGGTGTGACTACTGGTACTTGAGTTTCTGTAGGAGTTGTAGGTACTGGTTGTGCAGGTATTGAACTTGTCGATCAACATCCAGCAAGAATAAAAAGTGAAAACATAGTAATGACAAATACTAATTGTTTCATTATATAATAATTATGCAGATAAAAATTCCTTGATGAACTTTTCTATATCGTTCATCTTGTCATCGATACTGTTTTTTTCTTCTTTTGTGAAAGAATGGAGGACATAGTCAGCGACATCACTTTGATTCACCGGTCTATCAACACCTATCCTAAGTCTCCAAAAATCTTTGGTTCAGAGTTTTTCTATGATATTTTTTAGTCAGTTGTGACCCGCACTGCTTCATCATAATTTCAACTGAATTTTTCCCACGACCAAATCGATATCATCATGAATCACTAAAATATCTTTTGGATCTATTTTATAGAAATTAGCTATAGATCAGACAGCTCATCACGAACGATTCATGAATTCCATAGGTTTCAAAAAAACTATTTTCTGGCCATCAATATTCGATTCAAACATCTCTCATTTCCGTTTATTCTGATATTCTCGTTTCCCTAATTTTTCACGATCAACAAAATCATCAACCATCATAAATCCGACGTTGTGTCTTGTTTTAGCGTATTCTTTTCCCGGATTGCCGAGTCACACGATAAGCTTCATACACAAACAATGCTAAAATAAAGTTTAGAGTACCCCCTTTACTGAAAGGGGGAGGTGTCCTTTAGGACGGGGGATTTTATAACTTCAATTCTCTTGCTCTTTTTTCTATTATGGAATATAAATGTAAGCTTACTGGTTCCAACTTTTTAAGAACATCATTATCATGATATCTAATCATTTGAATTCATAAGGATTGTAAGAGATAGTCTCTTTTTTCGTCATAATCACCTTTTCATTCATGACTAATGCCATCTATTTCTATACCTAATTTGAGTTCAGGGCAATAAAAATCAAGAATATATCATTCAATTGGTTTTTGTCTAAGAAACCTATATCAAGTTTTATTTCATTTAAGAAGCATATTCCAAAATAATCACTCAGATTTTGTTGGAGTTTTCCTATTAGTTTGTGAATAATCTTTGAGATGATTTTTATAATAAAAATACATGGAAATATATTTTCTAAAATCTCCCACCCTTACGGGTCCCCCCTCTTTCTATAAAGAGGGAATATCTTTTAGTCTGGCTTGTCTTGCATTTCAAAGAATTCTATAATATCTCAGATTTCTATTTTCTTCCCCGTATTTACTTTGATTCCGCATTCATCGCCTTCACCAATTTCTTTGACTTCATCCTTATTCTTGTGAAGAGAAACTACATGACCGGTGCAAAAGATATCTTCACCTCTCATGACCGTGAACTTCGGTTTGCCATGAAGTTTGCCGAATATAACTCTTCCTCAGATTGTCATATCCTTATTTTTGGTGAAGAAGACTCCCAATACTTCAAGCTTGGCAAACATGACTTCATGCTGTTCGATCTCGACCATTCCGAGAAGAAGTTTATTTAAATAATCGACAAGTTCATAGATGATATCAAAATTCTTCATTTCTATTTTCATGGAGTCAGCTTTCTTTTTGAGTATTGCATTCATAGAAATATTAAATCCCAAAAGTAATGCTCATGATGCTTGTGCAAGAGAAAGATCAGATTCAGTGAAGTGTCCTACACTTGCTTGGATAACTCTCATCGTTACATTTTTTGGTAATTGGATTGCGCCTACTGCTTGTTGAAGTGCTTCCAAACTACTTGATCCGTCAGATTTCAAAATAAGCTTAAGTTCGGCTCAGAATGTATTGGCTTGGATCTGTGAAATGAATTGTTTCACAACAGAATCGCCAGCCGTTTTATTCACTTGTTCTTGGATAAGTCATATTTTTTCTTGTGCCTCCTTTTCGTTTTTGACTACTTCTACGATACGACCTGGATCAGGCAAATCAGTAATACCAAGGACTTGTATAGGTTCTCATCATGTCGCTTTGGTGATACTTTGTCATTTTCGATTCTGCATTCTTCTGATTTTTCCCGTAGTATTGTAAGCAACTATTGTATCTCATATTTTAAGTGTTCCTGTCATAACGATGATAGTTGATACAACTCCTTGTTTAGGATCTTTGTGTGCATCTACAACAACTCAGACTGCTGATCTATTAGGATTATATTTCAAATCAAGCATTTCTGTCTGGAGTAAAACCGTTTCAAGAAGCTCAGGTATTCCTTGTCATGTCTTTGATGAAATTCCGATCATTGGAGTATCTCATCACCGATCTTCTGGGACTAATCAATATTTGGCGAGATCTTGTTTGATGATTTCAAGATTTTTTCCTGGCTTATCAATCTTAGTAATAGCAATAATAATAGGCACACCAGATTCTTTAGCGTGTCCGATAGATTCAATCGTCTGTGGCATCACGCTATCGTCTACAGCTACGACGATGATCGCTATATTTGTCAATTTCGCTCATCTAGCTCTCAGACTCGTAAACAATTCATGTCCCGGAGTATCGATGAAACATATTTTCTTGCCATTATAATCTACGACAGAAGCTCAGATAGATTGAGTGATTCATCCCGCTTCGCCTTCAGCGACCACGGTCTTTCTGAGATAATCAAGTAATGATGTTTTCCCATGATCTACATGTCCCATAACCGTAACGATAGGTGGCCTTGGAAGTAAATGCTCAGCATCTTTATCCATATCAAGGATGGCCTGTAAGTCTCAACTCATAAATGTTTGTACATCTACTTTGTTATCATGTTTTTTGACTAAGATGTTAAATTCTGATGCAATCAACGCAGCCGTATCAAAATCCAATGAAGCCATGATAGAGGTCATAATCTTATTTTGAATAAGTTTTTTCATAAGTTCTGGTAATGGCACTCCCATCTTTTCAGAAAATTCCTTCACGGTGATTTTATCGTTGATATATATTTCAATTTTCTTGACGAGATTAGCTGATGTGGTAGCTATCTTTTGTACTTTGGGTGCTTGCGGAACAGCCGGTTTAGCCTGTTGAAATGATGGCTTATTGAAAGGTTTGCCTCAATGCTGAGGTTTCCCTTGAGAAAAATGAGGTTTGGATCATTGATATCCTGTCCTTGCGGGGAACTGATGACCGCCATGTTGAGGATTAGCATTTCTAGGTTTCTGCGGTGCAGCTGGTCTTGTAGGTCTACCAACAAACGAATCGTCTTTCCTTCCTACTATACGAGTCGTTGTAGTTTCTACTTTGTCAAAAGAGAATGTTACACCATGTCTAGGCTTCTCAAGAATAATACTTTCCTGTTTTTCTTCTTCTTTGCGTTTTTCTTCTTCCTTCTGTTTGAT